>Ga0307476_10000022_pt1 | contig 190982 bp, 128 predicted proteins | sample atmos_gasesECM2C_2_FD_203314 | JGI IMG/M metagenome (GOLD analysis project Ga0307476, IMG submission 203314) | Hardwood forest soil microbial communities from Morgan-Monroe State Forest, Indiana, United States - atmos_gasesECM2C_05 | ecosystem: Environmental > Terrestrial > Soil > Temperate... | reverse complement strand
TGAGACATGGCGGCACTACGGCGAGACCCTCGAGGACAACCTCCAGGATCTCTCCCATAGGCTGAAGCGAGGAGCGTATCGAGCCAAGCCGGTGCGTAGGGCGTATATCAACAAGAGCGACGGGCGGGAAAGATCGCTCGGAGTGCCCGTGCTGGAAGACAAGATCGTTCAGCGCGCCGCCGGCCTTTGCGTTTTCCCGCATGCGCTGCCTGTCTTGGGACTACTTCGCTCGCAGGAGTGTCAACTTGACATCCGTCGTCCCCTGGTGTTACGGTTTCGAAAATTTTGCTGTGTTCGGAGGTCAGTAGGAATCCCCTCCCGATCCTTTCCACCTCAGACCTACAACTCTTTGGGAACCCCGCGAGGCTTCGCACCGGAAGGGTCATAGAATCTGCATTCGGGTTCCTCGGCCCAAAGGCCCAGCCAACAATTTGAGGAGGAGTTTATGTCGCACAGGAATGCATGCATTGGCGCATGCCTGTTAGTGATTTGCTGCGTGCTTCCAATGTCGGGCCAGGAGTCGGCAGCGAGCCTAAACAATCGGAGCAACGCCGTGGTACCGCCGTTGATGAATTTCAGCGGCGTGTTGAATGACGTCAACGGCAAACCTCTAACGAATATCGTCGGAGTGACTTTCTCTCTCTACAAAGACGAGCAGGGCGGCGGGGCGCCGCTATGGATGGAGACGCAGAACGTCCAGCCAGACAAGACCGGGCACTACACAGTGATGCTCGGTTCCACCACCAGCACCGGGTTGCCAGATGACATCTTTGTGGCTGGGGAAGCGCGCTGGCTGGGAGTGCAGCCGCAAGGACAGGCCGAGCAACCGCGCGTCCTGCTGCCTAGCGTTCCCTATGCCCTGAAGGCGGCTGACGCGCAAACCATCGGGGGCTTGCCACCTTCGGCCTTCGTGCGGACCGCAGGACCGACGTTCCAGAGCGCCGGCAGCGGCACGATCACAGGCGTGATCGCGGGGAAGGACCTGACGGGCGGCGGCACCAGCGGCACTGTCACCTTGAATCTCGACATTACCAAGGTGCCGCAGCTGGCGACCGCAAATACATTCACAGGTAATCAGACGGTGAACGGCAACGTGAGCGCAACGGGCCTGGTGTCGGGTAGCGCCTATAACATCGGAAGCGACCTCTTCGCTTTCAGCCCGGGTTTCGGGAATGCTTATCTCGGGTTTGCGGGGAACACCACCACAAACGGTGCCCAGAATAACACCGGCACCGGGTACAAAGCACTCGCCGCCAATACCATGGGCATCGACAACACCGCCAACGGCTTCCTCGCGCTCACATCTAACATCGGGGGCCTCGGCGATGGCGGCTTTGTCAACATTGGTGCCTACAACACCGCCAGCGGCTACTATGCACTCAAGGCCAACACCTTGGGCAACTACAACACCGCCATGGGTTTCTACGCGCTGGCATCCAACATCGGGAGCCTCAACGGTGGCACTTTCACCGGTTGGAATAACACCGCTATCGGGGCCTCGGCCCTCACCGACAACACTACCGGCAACGATAACACCGCGAGCGGGTGGCAGGCGCTCCTCTCCAACACCAGCGGCAGCGACAATACCGCCGACGGCAACGGCGCGCTTCAATCCAACACCACGGGCGGCTCCAACACCGCCGTCGGGGCGTTGTCCCTTCAGAAAAACACCTCAGGCATCCTCAACACCGCCGTCGGGATCCTCGCGCTCGCCACCAACACCATGGGTTTTAACAACACCGCGACCGGCAATTCTGCGCTCGGGGCCAACACCACGGGGAATGACAACACCGCGGTCGGCGGTAGTGCACTCGCTAGAAATTCCAGCGGCAGTGAGAATACGTGTATCGGTAATGCTTGCGACGTTTCCACTGGCTCCCTCACCAATGCCACTGCGATCGGCGCTTTTGCACATGTCGGCGCGAGCAATGCGCTGGTGCTGGGCAGCATCAAAGGCGTAGGCGGGGCCCCATCCAACACCAAGGTCGGTATTGGGACGACCACTCCGAACCGCATTTTCACTATTGGAAAAGGCTTCGGCCACGCCGTCGCCGACGGGTGGGATACCTATAGCTCCCGTCGCTGGAAAACCAACATCCAGACACTGCACGGCGCGCTGGATAAAGTCGAACAACTCCGTGGCGTTTCCTACGACCTGAAAGCCAACGGCAAGCACGAAGTCGGCGTAATTGCCGAAGAAGTGGGCGCGGTGGTTCCCGAGGTCGTTACCTGGGAGGAGAACGGCAAAGACGCGCAGAGTGTTGACTTCGGCCGGCTCACCGCGCTGCTGATCGAGGCGACGAAAGAACAGCAGGCGCTGATTCACGAACAGAGCGAACGGATCAGTGCGCAGCAGGCGCAGATCGCCCGGCTCTCTCGGCAAGTGAGGACAATCCAGGCCACTCTGAAGACCACCGGACGACCTGGCTCCGAGGTTCGCGCAGTCAAGGAAGTGAGGACGAGGGTACACCAGTAATCGCTGGGGAAGTGTGGGAGTCACCCCGCTCAAGCTCGGGTGATTCCTGTTTGCTTGTTCTGCGATGGAGAATCTGTTCCATGTTGATGTGCTTGGCTTCCCACATCAGGGCAACGTCTGCCGGATCGCCGACCAGATAGAGCAGTAGAGCGCACCAGTATAGGTTTTCAAAAAGGTCGCCTTCGAGATCGTCGCCTTCCTCTCTCCGAGAAGCCATTTCGCGGCGGAAGGCATCGAGCAGTAGTTGATGGCGCTCCTTAACCGTCGCTCTGTCTGGTGGAATCGCTTCGAGCAGTTTCTGCCTAGCGCCTCCGTCATTAAGATCGTACGATGCAATATCCACTCATCACTTCGTTCCTCGTGAACGAACATGCTACACGTTTCCAACAAGGTGCAAGGCAGAACAACGGTCTAGTTGTTGAAGTCAGGCCATGTCACAAGCTTCCGCTGTCCGTTCGCCCTTCCAAGGAGATTTTGAGGGCTATGGGGATTTTGCACCAATTGACGAACAGCTAGAATCTAGGTCGTGCAGCACTCGAAAAACCAACGCTGCGATTCAGTCGATGGGCTGCGAAGCCGGGACTTAATCAGACCTCCCCTAATCGTTGTCGGGCGGTTCCGGCGGCCTAGTGTCATTGATGAAAAAGGCTGCACTCTTGGGAGCGGTGATGGTCACAAACTTCCGAGGCGAACGATTCATACGGAAAAACGCGCTGAAATCGCTGGTGGCACGGCTATCCGCAAAACCCAACTGTCCTTCCCTCAGGCCGCGATTGGAAAAGTTGTGCTCGATGAAGCGCAGGATGCTGCCAAAATCGTAGCGTCCATTGTCGACAAAGCCTCGGCGTGTATATGCGGAAACCACAATCATTGGAACCCGAAAGCCGTACTGATAGTCGCCTTGCACACCCGCCAAGATCGTGGGCGGCTCGTGGTCGTACCAGCCTCCCCAGTCGTCCCACGTGATAAAGATTGCTGTGTCCTGCCAATAAGTAAGAGTCTGGGGGCCCACGGTGTCGGTGCACTTGCTATTGCCAATGGCGTTGACAATGGAAGCCACCCATGATGGCCCACCTCCATCGTTCGAGGTGGCGTGATCGGAATTTGCTGCTGTCGGAGTGATCCAAGTCAGATCGCCGAACTTGCAGTTGCCAAGATCGGTCAGTACCCGCGACGGAGCAACGACGTGGTTGCCCCAGCCGGTGCACACTCCTCCGCTCGGCAAACAGATGTGCTCAATGGCGTCCGGAGCCATCCAGAGGCTAGCCTTGCCTGCTGCATAGTACTTCCAGTCGGTCACGAGGTCCGCCATGGTCTCGTGCTCAAGACATCCCGAGCCCTGGGTATTTTCAACGCCATAAGGAGGCGGAGCTGGATTGGGGGAAATGAGGGGGACGGTCGTCCCCGTAGGAGCAATGCAACCTCCGCTCTTAGTCCCGTTTTCCGACGCGAAAATCCCAAGGGTGTCGTCCAATGCAGTGGGCGCCGAAGTCCCGCCGAAAATGAATTGATGCGCCGGGAAACTCGGCCCCTGATTCGTTTGAAACATGTAGTTTGCCCAGCCGTACTGAGTCGCTAGAGTGAGATACGGGTTCAGAATCCCAGTCGAATTATCGACATACTTGAACTGCGGGTTGGCAGGACAGGTAGTGCCCGTCTGCGGAATGCAGGCGATGCCAGCCGCGCCATCCATCCTGCACACTCGAGGGCTACCGGCCTTGATGTCGCACATGGCGTTAAACTCCGGGTGCGAGTGGCCCAGATCGTAGGTACCAGCCAGCGCCACGGGGGACGGTTGAATGGTCCCGGTCTTAGTCTTCCAGTTCGTAGTCTGAATGTCATAAGGCGCGGAGGAACTCGGAGGTACGGCGCATGCTCCATAAGGAGGGGCACACAGGCCTTGAAACAGGTTGTCCGGGGTGCGATTTTCCTGGAAGATGACCACGACGTGTTTAAAGTTAGAGCCTGAGAACTGGGCGTGGACTGTCACTGCCGCCAGCCCCAAGAGAAACAGCAGCAATTTCGATGCAAGTTTCATGACGAACCTCCGGATTGGCAAATGGATGGCTTTCGATCGTGAATCTCGCATTTGCTTTCAGTAGCGCCCACGATTATATGCCCGTCTCGCCTTTCCCCACACTGTGGAAAGATCTTCACGCCAATTTTACATTTCTTTGACAGCCGGGCCGCTCGCAAACACTAAACGCCGTGATTCGCCCTTGTGCCGCACAGGAGTTCGAAACGATATGGACGATTGTCAATGATGTTGCCCGTGCATATCGCGGCATTGTTCCTGCCGATTGCCTAAAAGATCCGTATATGGCCAAGTCCGAACTCGAACATGAAATGAAGGACGGCGTAGTGTTCTGGGGGTATGAAGACTCGGGCGAATTAATCGGCGTGATGGGAATCCAGGACGTGGGCGAAGTTACGCTGATCCGCCACGCCTACATTCGCACTAGCGTGCAATGGCGAGGTATTGGAGGCAAGCTGCTTTCGCATTTGCGCAAGTTGGCGAAGAATCCTCTTTTGATCGGCACTTGGGCGAACGCGACCTGGGCCATCGAATTCTACGAGAAACATGGGTTCGAACTACTTCCTGCTCAACATAAAGACCATCTCATTCCAAAGTATTGGAAAATTTCTCAGCGCCAAGCCGAAACATCCGTCGTCCTCGCTAGCCTGGAGTGGCTCAGAGCCAATCCGTATTGCGGCTAGGACCCCGCGGAACGATAAGCATAATCGAGACTTTTTCACGGGCATCGGAAGTTAAGGTCAAATGACGCTATCAAATGACGCTATCAGGCTGTGACATGAACCATCGTTTGGCCACTTTTGGACCATCATTTGGCCGCAGACAACACACCCGCAAGTCCTTTAGACACGGCGTACCCCAAAATGCGGGTCTAGAGGTTTGAACCATCGTTTGGCCGGGAGTACAGAGTCGTACAATTTCCCGATGTGGGCGCTATGTCCCTGATTGCTGAGGGCCCTGGCCAATGGTGCCGTTACGCAGCGCGACTTGCCTGCTAGCTCGCAGCTTTCCAGTCAGTTGCGGGAACGGTGAAGTCACCGGCCGCAGGCATATCTTGGCGACGATGACCAGACGAAAATCGCGCAGAAGTTTTGTCCAGCGTTGTGGGCTGCCCTACAGAAGCTGCGATGGTTCGAGATGGGTGAGACTCTCCCTTATTCACGCCTCCGCGCGGGATCGATCTGTTCCGCCAGAGCACGAATCAAGGAGAGGTTGTGGCTGTGGCAAAACTTGAGGAACTCGTCAGTGAGGCCGGCGTGCGTTACACCAAGGCCTTGAAAGCCAAACACCGGAAGGCATCCCGCTGATGAGTCGGCAAGTTGGAGGGTAAGACCAAGGCAAATGTTGAGCGATCAGGATTTCGCGGCATGGGCCAAGGGGGTGGGCCTTTCCAACGAAGCGTTATCCGTAGTTGCTCATGTTCGGTGTTCGAATCCGGCACGGCGCGTGGGCGGCGGCGATTTCGAACGTCACCGGGGCCAGTGAAGGAGCAGGTTAGTCTGGATTCCTGAGCGCGGGTAAACTCGTGGCCGCCTGTTGCATCGCGGCGGCTTTTTTATCCGGCTGCGCACTGGTCCACGAAGCGGCCAGTTCGTCTGATATAGTCATTGGCTGCTCATCACCCTCAGCATCGTCGTAATGGCGTTTGCCGCCAGGTTTTGGGCTGCAGGATTCGTTGGATTAATCGCCTATGCTGCATTGCGGTTGCTGGGAGGAGCTCGGTTCGCCAGTTCATTGCGCGTGTCGCCGCTTCACATGCTCAACCTGGCGGCGAGCCTGTTTGCAATGAGCATTTTGTGCCTCCGGTTTGCATCGGGCAATCCCCGCCTTACCCAAATTGACCGGGCTTCTCTTGTCCTTGCCGCGACTTGTGCTCTCTTGTCTCTGCCGCGGATGGACTCGTACAGAAGCGTAGTAGTGGTGAACGTTGGCAACGTCGCGCTGGTGTTGTCGCGGTTGGCAGCCCGAGCCTCACGTCAGGCTCGGCAATCGGTTCACAACACAGTGACTAACGAGTAGCTGATGAAGACAGGCTTAACGCCAACCGTCTCGGACCCTCACTTAACGGGCTCGTACTCCGAAGGAGGCAGACCCCGGTCGATGGGTGCTGGCTCACGGTTCTCAATTTATTGCAGCGACCTCATTACAGATGCCCTCACAAAATAGAAGTCTCCAACGCTTCGGTCTTCTTTAGGCTGATTTAGGCTGATCGGGCAGCCTCTCAACAATGTGCACCGCCGTGTCTCGAACGCCAGAGTCTTCAGCGTCGAGAACATACAGGAGCCGCGAGAAACAGGTCAGCCCCTGTAACGGAAATTTCACCCTATCGTCACAAAATCGTAATAAAGGCGTCACAGTTCGCCTGTTAGGATTCGCAACCACGATGTGTAGCGGGCGCTGGTTGTATTTGCGTCCCGATGTCGCACGGCCGATCCCGGTTGTGTAGGGAAAAACTCCAAGGAGAACGGTACATGTCTCGAAAAAATAAGTTTCGAAATAAGTCTCGAACCCGAAATAAGTCTCGGATGAACCGTCTGCGTCCGCTTGCCGGCCTGCTGGCGGCGGGGCTGAGCCTTCCGGGGCTCGCCGCTGCTCAGTCCAAGCCGTACCCGACCTACGTGACCGGCCCGCAGCCGAACGGCTCCTGGGTCGTCGGCGATGGCCAAGTCCTCACCCCAGCCGGCATCCAAGTCGACCTCGGCAACCGGGTCCGCGCGAAGGCCGTCGCGTTGAACCCCAATCTCAAGAGTCACACCGCCGCCGTGCTCACCCTGGGCGCGTCGGAAGCCGTGGAGGTGTTCGACACCAATACCGGCGTTGTCGTGCAGGACTACCTCGCGCTCGGACTGGATTCGAGCGGCAGCTATAGCGGCATAGCCTATTCGGCGGATGGCAAGCACCTGGTGTTCAGCCAGGACAGTAGCCATGTCACCATCGCCAACGTTACTGCAGAGGGCTTGCTGGAAGACAACGCGCAGGTCAGCGTGCCGCCGAACAATGCCTTCATCGCCTGCTTTCCGAACAGCCCTATCGGGGATTACGGCAGACCCTGCGGCACGTTCTATAGCCCGAGCACTTCTTATCCCGGCGGCGTCGCGCTCTCCAAGGACGGCAAGAGCGCCTACGCCCTGCTGAACCAGAACGATACCCTCACCAAGATCGACCTGACCGCGAAGAAGCAGGTTCAGGAGATCCGCGTCGGCAACGCGCCGCACAGCATCGTGATCGGCAGCAACGGCACGACGGCCTACGTCAGCAACGAGGGTGGCCGGGCCGCCCTGGCCGAAGACTTCCAGATCTACTCCGCTGGCACTGAAATCGTCGCCGACCCGGTGGTTGGCGCCGCGATCACCGGCACCGTTTCTGTGGTTGATCTGTCCACGATGAAGGTCACCGCTACCATCTCGACCGGTCTGCACCCGACCGGGATGGCGCTCTACGGACGGTCCCTATTGGTCGCCAATACCTATAGCGACTCCATCTCGATTATCGACACGGCCACCAACACCGTGGCGCGGACGATCCCCCTTGGGCTGCCGATTGGTGTGCCCGGCGCCGGCGAACCGGCCTATGGCGCCGGACCCAGCTCGATCGCTGTCGATGCCAAGAAAGCCGTTGCCTACGTCGCGCTTTACAATGCTAACGCGGTCGGGGTGGTCGACCTCAGCAACGGCGCGAGCAATCCGGTCATGGGCATGATTCCGGTAGCCTATGCGCCGAGCTCGGTCGTGCTCGACGAGGCCAATAACACGCTCATCGTTGCCAACGACAAGGGCATCGGCACGCGTTATTCGTTCGAGTGCGATCAGGGCGTCTGTGGCTACAATACCCACCAGGACAATGGCACCGTCAGCATCGTCCCCGTGCCGGATAGCGGGACCTTGGCGGCGATGACGACACAGGTTTTCCAGAATAACCACTGGGATCTGACGCAAAATATCAAATCTGCCTCCGGTGGCAGCCCGCATGCCAAGCCGGTCGCAATCCCGGCCAAGATCGGCGATCCGTCGCTGATCAAGCACGTGTTCCTGATCATCCGTGAAAACCGCACCTATGATCAGGTCCTGGGCGACGTAGCCGCCGGCAATGGCGACCCCTCGTTGGCAGTGTTCGGCGGCAAGGACACGCCGAACGCGCACGCGTTGGTGAAGCGCTTCCCTCTCTTCGACAATTTCTACGACCCGAGCCGCCAGTCGGCTGACGGTCACCAGTGGATCACCGAGGGCATGGCGCCCTACGCCGACGACATCCAGTCGCCGGACTGGAACCGCAGCTATCCAGGCGGGAACGCCGGCGATGCACTCGCCTATACGAGCAAGGGCTTCCTGTTCTCGGAAGCGGCGGCCGCCGGTCTGCCGGTAAAGATCTACGGCGAATACGTCGAGAACGATACATTCCTACAGCCGAACGGGTCGACGAGCGAGCCGAGCTGGAGCGAGTTTTACGCCGACGCGCAGAAGTTCGAGGCTGGGGGCGAGAAGACGCTGTACTACCAGAACACGACTCAGGCAGAGTCCTCTGTCCCGGCCGTGTCTAACCACCTCATCAAGAACTTCCCGCAGTTCGATCTGAACATCCCCGACCAGTTCCGCGTCGATCTGTGGGTGCAGGACTTCAAGAATGACGTCGCGGCCGGTACGGTGCCCGCGTTGAGCATCCTGTGGATCATGGATGACCACACTGGCGGCCCGCCGACCCCGGACGCCGAACAGGCCGATAACGACTTGGCCATTGGGCGCATTATCGACTACATCAGCCACAGCAACGTCTGGTCCACGTCGGCGATCTTCATGGAGGAAGACGACGCGCAGAACGGCGTCGACCACGTTGACGGTCACCGCAGCCCAGGCTATATCGTCAGCCCATATGCTGTGCAGAACGGACCTGCCGACCACCATTACTACACTCAGGTCAACATGACTCGGACGATCGAGCAAATCCTCGGTTTGCCGACCATGAACCAGTTCGACCTGGTGGCGTCGCCGATGAGGACGGCTTTCGTCAAGGGCACGCCGCTCGCGGCCAACTTCAAGCCATGGTCGCACGTGCCAAACCAGGTCCCGCTGGACCAGGGCGTTACTGCGAGCGCAGCCCCTACGATGGAAGGCCCTCGGATCAAGGCCCTGAGGGAGGCTTGGCTCCGGAAGAAGGCGCAGATCTTCGCCGGCAAACTGACCAAGCCCGACGCCGAAGACCCGGACACTGTCAACCATCTGAACTGGTACCTGTCCACCGGGTTTACGCGGCCCTATCCCGGCGAGAGCACGGTTCGCCCTCCGAGCGATTTCAACAACCCGGCACCCACCACGGCTGACCTGGACGACTAAAACACGTTCCGACTGCAACTGCCCTCTCCCCGATAACCGGGGAGAGGTTTTTTTGTTCACGCCTCAAACGCAAACTCCGCACCAACTTTAACCCGCCCCGCTACCAGCGTGAACGTTACTGCCCCCGGGTTCGTCCCGCTTCAACGCAAAGAACACATCGCCTGTGGGTTTTCCTAATCAGTAGAAATTGTTGAAAAAGGCAATCCGAGTCCCGAGATAGAAGAAGAACGGCAGGAGTGGCCGACCAACCACCCAGGATCTCACGCTATACTGCTCACTCCCCTTTTTTCACGTCCAAGGAACATTAAATGAAGCGAATTATCCTCGCTGTTGTCCTCGCGGTTTCGTTGCAGGCCGTCGCTCAGGTGAGTTCCGTGCCCGCCGCTTCGTCCAATCCGAAAGTACGGGCAATTACGGGATTCGTACGGCTAGACAGGGCAACGTACCAAAAACAAATTGCCGATGCCCTCGTCGTGTTGCGGAGAGTCAAAGCCGAATTTGAATCTTCCGGTTACGAAGTAGAGACAGTGCGCGTGACGACTCAGCCCCTGGCGGATCTCGTCACCGGTATGTCGGAGGACCAGGCGTTGGCCTTTCTCGCGCAGCTTGACGCATTATCCGTAAGGGAGAATTTCCTGCCGAACGTGGGACCGGGAAGTCTCGACGACACCGATGATCCGGCCACGATGCACCTGCTCGAAAGGGCGCTCTCGACTCTTCCGAACATCGAGGGCAGCGCGATCATCGCCGACGAAGCTGGCATTCATTGGAGAACAATTCGGAGCACCGCTGAAGTCGTGAAGTATGTCAGTGAACACAGTCCACATAGCCATGGGACCTTCAATTTCACCGCGACCGCGATGCTGAAGCCGTTTGCCCCATTCTTCCCGGGTTCCTATCACACCGGCGCTGGCAGACAATTTGCCATTGGCTTTGAAGGAGCTAATGTCGTCCTCGACGTCTTCAGCAAAGATAAGGGCAACGCCGAAGCCGCCCTTGCCGACCTGACGGTTGCGCTCACAAAACATGCATCGGTCGCTGCGGCGGCGGGCAGAAAAGTTGCAGCTGAAACTGGCTGGGCCTATTTAGGGGTCGACCCTACGCCTGCTCCCTTGGGGGACGTATCGATAGGGGCCGCTATCGAAGTTTTCACAGGTGCGAAGTTCGGTTCCAGCGGGACCCTCACTGCGGCACAAATTATCACCGCTGCTGTAAAAGCTGTGCCGGAGAAGCAGGTCGGCTACTCAGGCTTGATGGTGCCAGTGATGGAAGACAAGCTTCTGGCGCAACGGTGGGCGGAGTCCACTTACAACGTCGACTCATTGCTCGCCTATTCGGCTGTCTGCGGAACGGGTTTGGATACAATCCCACTCCCGGGCGACATTAGCATCGAGCAGATGGAGCGCATTTTCGGTGACGTGGCTTCGCTCGCTACAAAATGGAACAAACCCCTCTCTGCGCGGCTGCAGCCAATTCAAGACAAGAAGGCGGGCGATCGGACTGATTTCCAGGATCCGTATCTTTTCAACACCACGTTGCACGCCCTGCCATAGCTGTTGCACTGGTTGCGTTTCCGGTAAGAGTTGTCAGCCGTCGACACTCCTGCCGACAATTGCGTTTGGCCGTTTTCGGCGACCCATCGATCCGTCTCAGGACAGGCGCTAACACTTTCACTCTGCAAGACTTAGCTTGTCATTCACGTTTCAGACGGGAATCAGACGCAGTCTATAGAGCTGCGGTTTCAGACCGGTCAATCTCTGCCTATCCCGCAACTGCGGATGAGGTAGAGCCGTGGCATCCCTAAAGTCGAGGTTGGTGATGAGTTGCGGTCTGATCGTTTCGGTGTGGATGCTCCCGACAACGGGTCAGACCGTAGCCGAGGTTGCAAGGCCAGAAACCGAGAGGGCAATACTGTCTAGCCAGGAATTCCACTGCCATACGGGTTACTCTCTGGCGCAGTGCCAAAAGGACATCCTTGAATTGAAAAAGGTTCTGGCTCATTACCCGATCGAGGGGCTGGGGCATTGGACATGGGTTCTGGTACGGTCTCAAGACTGGAAGCCGATTTCCCACATGCTGCGATTGAATCCGGAGAGCCCCGCCTTCACAGCGCTCGAACCCCGGGAAACGTTTCTCGAAGAAGCGCTCTTCGTCCACGATCCGCTGCGCACAGCTGAGCTGATGGAGGAGTGGCAAAGGTCAATGCCTGAGCTTCTCGAGCTCGCGGTCACCCACGAATTAGGCCATGCGTTCTGCGACGAGCCGAACGAGGCAGTCGCGGATCACTTTGGCGAGGAGTTAAGGAACGGCCGTCTGACGCGCTGCCGTACCTCCACGGAGCCCAGAAGGAAAAGAGTGGGAACGGCGGAGCTCCGGGGGCTGAAAACAAACGCTTTCAGAGCGCCCTAGCGATAGGCGTGAGCTTGTGCCGGGGAGGCTCACCACTTCACAGCATAGATTTCCTGTGTACTGTTGTTCCGCGAAAGCAGAACAGAGTCGTCGGGAGCCAACCCGGTCCAACTCATATATGTTCCGATGGACAAGCGATCAAGACGCTTGAGATCCACAATCGTTTCCAGCCTGCGGTCACTGATGCGGGTACGCACCACCCGTGAGGGATATCCGCTTCCATGATTCCATTCTTGAAAGTAAAGGAATTTGCCGTCGCGCGACCAACTCGGATATCCGGAATACTGGGCGGAAAGCTGCTCCCACTTCTGCGTCCTCGTGTCAAACAACATCATTTTGCTGTCCGGTTGAGAAAGCGCCGCAATGTAGACTCCATCCGGTGAAGTCCTGGGAGACCACATCTCCGTTGCCCCAGGAAGAGGACTAACTTGATTCGTGTTTAAGTCCAGCACTTTTATGCCCCGCGATTCTCCACCTTTCCAGGGACCAAAGACGATCAACTTATTGTCTGGTGTCCATGTGGCATCGGCAATCTCATCATTTCCCGGTATCATCTGCCGCGCAACGCCTCCCTGACTGGGAATCAAATATGTTGTCCAATGATCGCCGCCCGCCGTACCCATAAAGGCGATCTGCTTTCCATCCGGCGAGCACCGCGGGAGAAACGCACGCATGGGCGGAAAAGTGAGCTGTACCCGCTCGGTTCCTGTGATGTTGCTGCGCCACAACGTCCCTTCAGGGAATAGGGTATATGCCAACCACTGCCCGTCGCGGGAGGCTTCCACTCCCTCAGCGGAGATTCCGGAAAGATAAGGCACAAGCTCTGCCGTTTGTGAAACGTATTTGACTAGCTCGGCCCGAGGGATGCTGCCTACGACGAAGGCTTCATTGGGCGCAGCGCTGGCACTGGGCTCAGAAACATTCATCGGCCCGGCCGTCAAGCGGGTGAGCGCTGGGCGGAGACGACTGTGGTTACCGGGTAGCTCCCAAAGATCGGTTCTCCCGGCACGAGTCCACTGAAACAGGAAGTCCTCGCTGCCAGCCATCCACGCACCGCAGCAAGCAGAACCTGGCAATCCGGGAACGACTTGATGCAGACCGGTACCATTCGACGACACTTCCCAGATAGAGCTTGTGCCTCCCATGGCTCGGGTAGTCATCGTGAATCGCAAAAGCTGCCTGTTTGGCGACCAGCGCAGAGACTCGACGTAACCGGAAACGGTCAGGAGGTTGCGTCGATTAGAACCATCTCTGTTCGCGACATCGAGATCGTGGCCGTTGCAATAGACGATGGTCTCCGCTCTCTCACCCCACACTGCATCGGTGGCGACCACGTTGTCGACGGGTCGGGCGGATCCTCCGGCAACCGGAAGGATCCACAAGGGAGACCCGTCGATTTCCTCCTCCTTCTTCGAATTATCCCCAGACAGGATCAGCAATTCGGTTCCGTCGGGTGATAGATCGGCGGGTCGAGGATTGGAGACAGTGGTCGGAATTGTTGTCGTCTCCCCGCCCTTGGCCGAGACTTGGGCAATGATTCGCCCCACGGGCAGGACCTCGGAAAAGTAGATCCGGGAACCATCGCTTAGCAGGCGCCCCTGTTTTGCCTGTCCGTCGCTCGTGAGCTGAGTAAAGTCCAATACCCTAGCAGGCAGCGACGACGCGGTGCTCCAGTGGCGCAAAGCAAAGACTACCGACAATAGCGCCAGAATCAGGACGGCACCGAGTTTTAGGATGGTGCTTATCCGGACTCTCTCCGGACCGACTTTTTCTGCGACCGACTCGGGCCCGGAATTCGGTGCGGTGACAGGTGCAATGAACCGATATCCGCGTTTGGGAACCGTTTCGACGAAGGCGGGATTCTCGGCCGAATCGCCCAAAGTTTCCCGTAAGCGCTTAATGGTTGTATTCAGGCCGGTCTCGAAGTCCACAAATGTGTCGGCTGGCCACAAGGCTGACCGTAGTTGTTCTCGAGTGACAGTCTGGCCGGCATGTTCAAGCAATTTGAGCAGAACCTGATACGGCTGATCCTGCAACTTCAGCTTGATGCCGTTTCGGCGCAACTCCCCGGTGTGCGCTTCTAACTCAAAGACTCCAAAGCGGTAAAGGGAACGAACTTCGTACGACAAAGGCATACTTCGGAACCCCGTGGGAGTTTAGACGTTTGAACGGGATGACCGGCAGCAAGTATTTGGATTGTGAATTGAAACGCGGTTGTTCATTTCACCGAGTGAGCTCACTCTTGTCCGCCAATGGCAGTTTGGCGGCCCGAAGACAGGTTTGGCTAACAAACGTTGACCACAACAGGGTATTCCCCCAGGTTCGTAACTCGGGTTTGAAAGAACAACAGCTTGAAAGATGTCGGAAATGAGCTTTGAGCCAAATCTTGTCGAGAGGGTAAACTTGATATGGTTTTGGTAACTCACTGATTATGGGGGTAATATGTCGTTGGCAAAGTGTCCGGTTTGCTCCTTAAATTTGATATTCTGAAAGTAGAGAGTAAGACACGGTGGCGCAAGCCCGAGTTGGGTTTTGCGCCATTTTTTTTGGGCGGGAAAAAAGATCAGGGGCGAAAGATGCGGGAGTCATTGAAAAGTCGGGTGTAGCGGGCGAGAAAAAGCAGGTCTTTCCACCGTGCTTCCTCTTCCCTCAGGAAGGGGAAGCTCCGGTCGAGATGACAAAGCCATGTTTTCCCTACCTACATGAAGGCGAAGCTCTAGTCGAGGGAAGAATTGCACAAGGCGGGCTGTAGCTCAAGCGTGAGGACGTCCGAAAGCGGCTATGTGAATGCGAAGGAGAGTGGCTATTGTAAGCTACCAATACGTCGCTTTAGTTTTCTTTAATCTAAGAGCACACTTCTCCGGCTCCCAGGATACCCGTTTACTTAGGATGAGATGATGAGAATGAGTCTTGGACGTCAGGTGTATGGATTGGCTGCCGTCGCTTTTGGCCTCATCACTTTGGTCTGGCATGACTTTAACGGTTGGCAACAAATCCGGGCGCTGGGGAACGTTCCTCACCGCCAGATTCTCGTATACTTCGCGGCTGCGATCGAGCTCATTGGAGGCATAGCGATTCAGTGGCCTAGAGCGGCGCGAGCCGGCGCTTTCGCGCTGGGCACCCTCTATCTCGTCTTTGCTTTGCTCTGGGTGCCGCACATCGTTGCCACACCGCAAATTTATGATGGGTGGGGCAACTTTTTCGAGCAATTTTCTCTCGTCTCGGGCGCACTGATCGTTTATGCAGCGTTCGGTCAGGGCAATTCAGAGCGAGCAGCACGGTTGGCCCGAATCGGGTACGTTGGTTTCGGAATCTGTGTGGTTTCATTCACACTCGAACAACTCATTTATCTTTCTGGAACGGCAGGCTTCGTTCCGAAGTGGATTCCTCCGGGACAAATGTTCTGGGCGATAACCACGACAATTGCAATGGCGCTCGCAGCCATTGCCCTACTTTCCGGGCGCTCCGCTGTTGTGGCGTCGCGATTATTGACAGCCATGCTGATCGGTTTCGGGTTGCTGGTGTGGTTGCCGGCGCCGTTTGACGATCCACATAAGCTGATCAATTGGGCCGGCAACGCGCAGAATCTGGCGATAACCGGAGCGGCGTGGATTGTCGCCGATTTTCTCAGCCAGAACCGCTCCGCCTCGACGGCCACTTAGTCGAGCGCCCGGACGCGGTCTCTTGTAAGGCTCGTTAACCCTTTTGCCTTTGTGCAGCGTAATGCCTGCGGATTGATCGTGCCGAACTCACTTTCCTGTCGAGCCCGGTATTAGGCTCCCCCATGATGGTGTTTCTGGTCACTGACTTCGATCTCGGAAACAGGCAAGACATTGGAGCCAAGGGGAACCTGACGCGAAAGCCATCATCCGCGACGCCCGTGTGGGTTTTCGGGAAGGAGAAAGATGGGAAATCAGAGCGTGGCGCTCGGAAATCATCGAGGACTTCCTGGCAAAGAAACGGATTGCCATGGTCGGCCTGTCCCGCCAGCCCAAGGATTTTAGCGTGATGTTATTCGAGGAACTCTGACGCCGTGGATATGACGTGGTTCTGGTCAATTCTGGCGCAGCAGAAGTTATGGGGCGGCCCTGCTTCGCCCGGGTGCAGGACGTCAAGCCTCCGGTCGACGGGTGCTGCCGATGACCTCGTCCACTGCGACTGAGGCTGTGGTCGAAGGCTGCGCGGAGGCGGGCATGCGCCAGGTATGGCCGGGTATGGATGTACAGCGCTGGTAGTCAGGGCGGCCAGCGCCCCCAAGGGCCGTGGAGTTCTGCTGGGGCGCGCGGGTTCATTCGCAAGATTACCGCGAGTTATCCGCGCCGCCATGCACTGGCTGGATGAGAGTTCAACGAAAAGCCCCGCCCAAGCGGAGCTTGGACCGGGCACCCAGTATCCTCAGAAATTCGCAATCCTCAGGAAAAAATTCGCATGAACCCTGTAGCGGTGAGATCCGGAGACAGAAATTGTGCTTCGTGTCCGGCTCCGCGCGCCAGGGCTTCCGCCGCCAGATGTCCGCTGCGCACCGCGCCTTCCATGGTGGCCGGCCAACCCGTGGCGGTCCAGTCTCCGGCGAGAAAGACGCGCGGCCAGGGCGTTACCGGCCCCGGCCTGTATGCGTCAATGCCCGGGCGGGGCGAGTAGGTGGCGTTCACTTCCTTGATGACGGTCGCCTTCACAAGACTTGCTTCGCGAGCGGCAGGGAAGAACTCGCGCACTTCGGTGAGCGCGAGGTCCACGATCTCCGCACGCGACTTGTCGATCAGGGTTTTCGACGAACTCACGACCAACTCGATGTAGCTGCCGCCTGCGGCTCCGCTGCCCGTTCCATTCGTAGCCTGGGTGCGAATCGGCTGCAGCCGTGACTTGTGGAACATCCACTGCACCGTGCGGTCGAGCAGCACGGCGTGGTCGAGATCGGAAATCTGCCGGTCGAACCACATGTGAATGCCGGTGATGGGCGAAGTTTCGAAGTGGCTGAGTTGTTCGCGCAAGGGATTGCTCTCCGCTCGGTCGGGCAGAAGGCGATCGAGGGCTTCGAAGGGCAGTGCTACCACAAGAAAGTCGAACGGCTCTTCGGCGTCGCTGAGCCCCACCCGTACCTGCGATGACTCCGATACGAAACCTTCGACCGGACGCCGGAAGTGCAGTACGCCGCCCCGTGTCCGGACGTAGTCACCGGCCGCATTGTAGAGATTGGTGAGCGGCACGGTCGGCACGCCCATCTGCCGCGCGGCAGGGGACTTCATCGACTCGCGCACCACCTGGGCCGCGGCGGAGATGGAAATCCGGTCAAGTTCTTCGCTGAGAGCGCTGACCAGAATCGGCCGCCAGAAGCGGGTCACGGCGTGCTCGGTCTGGCCGTGGCGATCCAGCCAATGTTGAAACGACTGGCCCGTATCGCGCTGTTGGGTGAGCGTCAGCGGGGCGAGAGCACGCGCGATCGACAACTTGTCGGCCACCCTCAAGAAAGAGAAATTGAAGAACGACGGCGCGGTGTGAAGGGGGGCGGGAAGAAAGGAGGATTTCATCACCGAGATCCGGCCACCGGGTTCGATGAAATTCATTTGATCGAACCAGCGGATCTGATCTACGACGCCGATACGGTGGTAAAACTCGATCAGGTTGGTGCAGCTGCGGAACAGCACGTGCTGGCAGTTGTCTACCACTTCGCCGGTGCCGGGATGTTCGTAGGACGAAGCGCGGCCGCCAAGGAACGGACGCTTCTCAAAGAGCGTGACGCGGAAACCGGCGTCGGACAGGGCACATGCGGTGGCGAGTCCGGCGAGGCCGCCTCCAGCGACGGCGACTGTGGGTTGGGACGGGGTGGAAGGCATCAGATCAGGGATGAGCTAAGTCAAAGTCCCCGCCCTCTTGCAAAGGACGCGAGAAGGACGGGGCCCCCGCGTCAGGTCAGGCGTTTGATGAAACCTTTCCCCAGCATGCGCAGCTTTTCCCACCGGCTCAGGCCGACTTTGCCGGTGAAGACGTCGTACTGCTTCTCGGCGATCTTTTCGAGCAGTCGGCGGTAGATGTTCACCAGTACCCACAATGCAGGCTGGCTGTCTTCGGAGACATACGGAATCAGTTCGTCGCCGGAAGCGTAGAATTCGCGGGCTCGTTCCGCTTCCAGCGCCAGCAATGGGCGGAAACGTGCGGGATCTGGTGTGGCGAGCAGGTCCGACGCGGAAAGGTTGAACTTTGCCAGATCCTCTTCGGGAAGATAGATCCTGCCCATGACCGCATCTTCCTTCACGTCGCGAAGGATGTTGGTGAGTTGGAAGGCGAGGCCGCAGCGCTCGGCCAGTGGCTCGGCGGCGGGATCGCGGTAACCGAAGACATGAATGCAGACCAGGCCGACGACTGACGCGACACGGTAGCAATAAAGGCGCAGGTCTTCGAAGGTCTTGTACTGGATTGTTAAGCCGGGAACGCTGGTGGTTTGTGCCGCGGCTTCGGCATCTTCAACGTCCATGGCGGTGCCGTGGGCGAGCTCGTCGAGCAGGCCGGCGGGGATGGCGAAGCGACGCTGAGAGTCGGTCAGCGCCAGCAGGATGGCATCGTCGGTCGGATGGCCTTGCTGGGCGGCGTGCAGGGCGTCGAGCCAGGTGTCGAGTTTCTGGCGGCGTTCGGCAAGGCTCAGAGAAGGATCGTCGGTGATGTCGTCGCAACGGCGCATGAAGGCGTAGACGGCGCACAGTGCTTCCCGCTTGCGGCGCGGTAGAACCAGAAAAGCGTAGTAGAAATTCTTGGCCGCGGTGCGCGTGATGCCGCGGCAGACCGAATACGCCATCACCAGCTGGGGCGGCGCCGGCGTCCAGGGAGCTGGGACCTGCTGCGTGCCCGCGCTCAACTTTTTCCTCCCTTGCTTCCCAGGAGTTTGCCGAGGGCGGCGCGCGCCACCAGCGCGAGTTTGCGGGGCATCGAAATCGCGGGACGATTTCCGAGAACAGCGTAGTCCTGCCTTTCAATGGCGCGCAAGATTTCCTGGCCGCCGCGACTGAAGAGTTCCAGGTCGATGGCCAGTTCGCGGTCCACTTTGCCGATCAACGGCAGTCCCTGCCGGAACCAGTCGCGGGCGCGCTCGACTTCGAATTTCATCAGGGCGCGGAAAGCCGCGGTGTTCTGCTGGCGTGCGATGTCGTCCTCGGCGACGCCGAAGCGGCGGAGATCTTCGAGCGGCAGGTAGATGCGGCCTTTCTCGCGGTCGATGCTGACGTCTTGCCAGAAGTTTGCCAGTTGCAACGCGGTGCAGGTGAAATCGGAAAGCTGCTGCCGCTCGGCGTCGTGGTATCCGCAGAGGTAGAGCACGAGATGGCCGACGGGATTGGCGGAGTAGCGGCAATAGGCCAGGACGTCGTTGAAGGTCTCGAAGCGCGTGACGGTTTGATCCTGCCGAAAGGCGACGAGCAGATCGGAAAACTCGTGCTGGGGAATCTGGAACTGGCGGACGGTTTCGGCCAGGGCCACAAATACCGGATGTTTGGGTGCACCTTGGTAGCAGGCTTCGAGTTCGCGCTGCCACTGGTCGAGGAGTTCCAGCGACAGAGCGGTGTCTCCGACTTCGTCGCCTAGGTCGTCGGAGATGCGGCAATAGGCGTAAACATTGAAGAAATGCTGGCGCAGGTGGCCGGGAAGGAACCAGGTGGCAACTGAGAAATTCTCGTAATGGGTGCGGGCCAGACGAGCGCAGTACTCGCGGGCTTCGGGTAGGGAGGGCGGTGTCGGAGGAATGGCGTAGGGGGCGGGCAGGCGGCTCCAGCCGAGCGCAGCCGAGGACGTGAGTGGCGGGTTGGGAGCGGCGACTTGAGTCATTCTAAATTCAGCGCGGGGCCATTTCGGATTCCTTCAAACTACGATCCAAACAACCGAAAGCGGGGAGAGAATTCCTCTTTGCGCCCTTCCGAGGTCAGGCGATGTCGGGATCCTTCGACTGCGTAACTGGTTCGCATTCGCGAACCGGTTACTCCGCTCAGGATGACAAAACGAACTCAATGGCCCGGGATGATGGCGGTTTTGATGTCGCTGCCGCGGTTCAGCATGTGACGCAGAACCTGTTGCAGGCGCGACAAGGGCGCCTCCCCGGTAATGTAATCGGTCGGTCTGATCTTCTTGGCGGCAATGAGTCCGAAGGCCCGGCGAACAGTTTCCGGAGTGTGGTGGAACGTCGCCTTCAGGGTGATTTCGGAATAGTGCAGGCGATTGGTGTCCAGCTGCACCTTGGTTCCGCTGGCGCAACCGCCAAAGAAGTTCACCGTGCCGCCTTTGCGCACCATCTCGACGGCCCATTCCCAGGCTTCCGGCTTGCCCACGGCTTCGATGACCACGTCGCAACCCCGCTTCTGCGGAGAAAGCGCGCGGACGGCCTCGACCACGTTCGCCACTTTCGTCGTTTGGATGATTTCGTGGGCGCCCATTTGTTTGGCGGCTTCGACCTGGCTGTCACGCTTGACCAGGGAAATCACATTGCAGCCGATAGCGCGGGCCACCTGGACAAACATCAGCCCGATCGGCCCGCCGCCCAGGATCGCCACGGTTTCGCCGATCTCAACCCCGGTCTCATGAAGGCCTCGCAGGACGCAGGCCAGCGGCTCGGTCATGGCGGCATCTTCGAAGGTCACATTGGGCGGAATTACGAGCATGTTGGCTTCGACGATGCGCCGCGGCACACGAATGTATTCAGCGTACGCGCCGTTGTTGAAGAGCAAGTCCTGGCAGAGGTTTTCCTGATGTTTGGAGCAGTAGAAGCACATCTGGCAGGGGGCGGAGTTGAGGGCAACCACACGCATGCCCTTCTTGAATCCATGAACCCCGGCGCCGACTTCTTCGATGACGCCGGCCAATTCGTGGCCAAACAGTGCGGGAGGAACGATCATGCGGGCATGGTAGCCGCGCTGGAACACCTTCAGGTCAGTGCCGCAGGTGAGGGCAACTTGCACCTTGACCAGAACTTCACCCTCATTGACGCGGGGGATCGGCACCTTCTCGATCTTCAGGTCTTCTTTGCCGTACAGGACGGCAGCGGTCATTTTTCCATTCACTTAAGCATTCCTTCCACTCGCTTTACCGGGCCAGGTACCACCGGGCTGAATCAACACTTTCATTGACGAAGGCTGCGGGTGAGCCGCCAAATCCAACCCTTGGGTGCTTTCGGTCAGCGGGAAACGGTGGCTGACCAGCCGGTCCAAGTCCATCTCGCGACTCATGACGAAACGCACCGATTCTTCCTGCAGGTCAACCGATGCGCTGTAGGACCCCACCAGGCTCTTCTCGTCGACACAGATGGCTGCAGGATCAATGACCGCCTCTCCGTGCTGGGTTTGCGCGAACAGCAAAACACGGCCCCCTGGGCGGGCAGCGTTCATCGCGGTGCGAATCAGGGAATTGCCGCCTACGGCGAGAATCACCGCGTCGGCGCCACGCCCCTCGGTCCGCTCGCGGACGCGCTCGACCACGTCTGCTTGTGAAGCATCGATTGTAAGCTCATTCCCGAAACTTGACCCTATTCTAAGCCTCTCCGGATACAAATCGGAAGTAATTAAGGTGACCCCCGCCCGCCGGGCCAGCACGCTCAGGATGATGCCGATCGGACCCTGCCCGATGGTCAGCACGGTCTCGCCCCGGCGCAGGCGTAGGGCTTCAATGCCTTTCAAACAGGTGTTCACCGGCTCGACAAAGCAGGCCTGCTCGAATGAGACGCCGTCGGGGATAGGAACCGTACCATGATCGACGATCCAATCCATGACGCGCACGTATTCGGCGAATCCGCCGCCGGACGGCTCGAATCCAGCGGTGCAGCCAACTTTTTTGTAGGTGGCGCACTGGGCGAAGGTCTTGTTCTGGCAATAAAAACACTGGCGGCAGGGGATGTGGTGAAAGACGACAACGCGGTCGCCGGGGCGGTAGTTGCTCACGCCCTCGCCGACGGCGGCAACGACGCCGGAAGTCTCATGGCCGAAGATACGTGGAGCAGAATGCGAGCCGGTGGAAATCTTCTTAAGATCGGTTCCGCAGACGCCGCAAGAATGCACCCGGACCAGGATTTCGCCGGGGCCGATCTTGGGGACGGGGACGGTCTCAACGCGGACGTCACTTACTCCGCGATAGACGGCAGCCAGCATGGTTGCAGGGATAGCGTGCGGCTCGGTTTCAACCGCGTACACTCCAGCCATGATCATAAGTGCAGTTAGATGATGCTTAGCCTGGTTTCGATTTCAGTTCCGGATGAAGAGGTATTGTAAGCGAAAGTTTGGGGAATGGGGTGGGGGCTCCGGTCTGTTGTAAATCCCCACCCTTCGGCAGGCTCAGGGCAGGCTTTCTGGGCAGAGAACTCGCGAGAAATGGGGCACCCCACGGGCGGACGGTTTTTCATGCTATGCTGCGCAAACTTCGTCTTTCCAGGAAACCTGTGCTGGTTGAATTGCGGCTTGAAAACTATGCGGTGATCGACAACCTGGCGGTCGAGTTCGGGCAGGGGCTCAACCTGCTGACGGGCGAGACCGGGGCGGGGAAGTCGATCCTGATTGATGCCTTGGCCTTGCTGCTGGGCGACAAGGCGTCGAGCGACGTGATCCGCGCCGGGGCAGAGCGCGCCGTGGTCTCGGCCGTGTTCGAGGCGGAGGGGGCGGCGGAGAAGCCGCTGGAGAAGATTCTCCAAACCAACGGATTGGACGAGTCCGATGACGGCTCTTTCATTCTGCGGCGCGAGATCGCGGCTGGCGGCAAGGGGCGGGTGTTCGTGAACAACCAGCCGGCGACGGTCGCGGTGCTGCGGTTGCTAGCTCCGTATCTGGCGACGATCCACGCGCAGAATGAATCCATTCTAGCGTTCGACGGGCGGGCGCGGCTGGGATTGCTGGACGCATTCGCGGGTAGCCAGCTTGAATCGGTGGAGGCGGCGTTTGCGGTGTGGAACGAGATTCGTGCCCGCATTGACAATCTCGAACGCGGCGAGCAGGACCGGCTGCGACTGGTGGATCTGTGGTTTTTCCAGAAGCGTGAGATTGAGGATGCGCGTCTCGAGAGCGGAGAAGACGAACAGCTGGAAGCGGAAAAGCGCGTGCTGGCCAACGCGGAGAAGATCTATAACGCGGCTATGAATGCGTTCGACTTGCTCTATGAGGGCAACGGGTCGACGGCTTCGTCGCTGCGGGCGGCGCAGAAGCAGGTTGAGGAATTGGCGCGGTATGAGCCGAAATTCCAGGAGGCGCTGACGGCGTTGGAGACGGCGCGCATCAGCGTCGAGGATGTGGGTGCGACCGTGCGCGACTATGCCGGAGGCATTCACGCCTCGCCGGACCATTTAGCGCAAGTCGAGGACCGGCTGGCGCTGCTGGACCGGTTGAAGCGCAAATATGGGCCGTCGCTGGATGAGGTGATTCAGTTTGGGGCGGAAGTCGCGCGCAAGCTCTCCGAGGTTGAGAACAAGGACGAAATCCTGAAGCAGCTGCGGGTGGAGTTGGGCCAAGCGGCGGCAGAATATTTGCAGACTGCGCGCGCGTTGTCGAAAAAGCGCTACGAGGCTGCGCGCCGGCTGGAGAAGCTGGTTGAGGCGGAGATCAACGATCTCGCGATGAAGGTGCTGTTCCGCATTGCGCTGACCAGCCTGGAAGAGGACGCGAACTGGACGGCCTCGGGACTGGATCAGGTTGTCTATTTGATTTCGACCAATCCGGGCGAGCCTCTCAGGCAGCTGGAACACATCGCCTCCGGGGGCGAGCTTTCGCGGGTGATGCTGGCACTGAAAGCGAGCGTGGAAGCGGGAAAGCCAAGTGTGGCGCGGGCGCTCTCGCCCGCGCGGGCGCGGAGCGCCTCGTCTCCGCGAACCCTGGTTTTCGACGAAATCGACACCGGCATTGGCGGACGCGCGGCTGAGGCCGTTGGCAAGAAGCTCAAGGCGCTGGCGCGATCGAACCAGGTGCTGTGCGTAACCCACCTGCCGCAGATCGCGACCTTCGGCGATCATCACTACGTAATCGAGAAGAAGGAGTCCGGCGGGCGCACCTGCACCGCCATCCGCCCGGTGACTGGGGAAGAGCGCACCGAAGAGGTCGCACGCATGCTCAGCGGGGCGAAGCTGACCGAGACCTCGCGCAAGCACGCCGAACAGATGATCAAGGCCAACCGGTAACCGCGCGCCCAGCAAGCCCGACAACTATTCATTTAGGAATCATGTAGGAACAGCGCCCCCGCGACGCCCCATTGCCACCCCGCCTAATGTGGGGCTAGCGCAGGTAGCTGCCACGGGTTCGCCGGACGAGATTTTCGACAAGACGGTCGGCGAGATGGAGTCGCGACGCCTTAGAGTCCTTGCCCACAAGCTCCGGGACGCCCGGGAGAATCGCCGCTAGGGTAGGGTCTCAGTTTTCAAACCGCGACACTCCCGCACCTCTGTTTCCCGATTTGAGGAGCTTGGATATCTCCCAGATTGCCCCGCCCGTTCGCAGGCTGGAATTCTCCGTTCGCTGCTAATCCCCGCTCTTTCTGTGGCTTACGTTGACCATCCTGACACTTTCCGGTAGTTTATTACTATCGCGACAAGGGGGATCGTGTACCTTGGGAAAGACCTATTTTGCGCGATTCGTGCTTCTTGGTGCATCCAACAAAGTGGGGCTCAATGGCAGGCGTGCTAGCGAAAACTGACGGGAAGACCTTACTGTTGCTCAAGCCGCGGGGATTCTGCGCAGGGGTGGTGCGAGCCATTGATGTGGTGCGCATCGCTCTGGAGGCGTTTGGGCCTCCGATTTACGTGCGCAAGGAGATTGTCCACAACAGCTTTGTCGTGGACGAACTGCGGGGTAAGGGCGCGATTTTCGTCGACAGCGAAGATGAAGTGCCCAACGGCGAGCGCGTCATTTACAGCGCCCATGGAGTTTCTCCTGAGGTGCGCGAGCACAGCGCGCGGCGCGGGTTGCGGGTGATTGACGCCACCTGTCCGCTGGTGACCAAGGTCCACGTCGAGGCGGTCAAGTTCGCCAAGGAGGGGTATTCGCTGATTCTGATCGGGCATAAGGATCACGACGAGGTGATTGGCACTTTGGGCGAGGCGCCGCTGGTTACGCAGGTTGTGGGCTCCCCCGATCAGGTGAAAGACCTTAACGTGCCGGATCCGAATCGGGTGGCCTATCTGACGCAGACCACGCTCAGTCTGGATGAGACCAAAGACATTATTGCCGCGCTGAAGCAGAAGTTTCCCAACATTAAGGGACCCGCGGCGCAGGATATCTGCTATGCCACCGAGAACCGGCAGGTGGCGGTGAAGCAAGTGGCGTCGGAGTCGGATTTGCTGCTGGTGGTCGGCTCCGAGAATAGCTCGAATTCGAACCGGTTGGTGGAAGTGGCGCGCAACCTGGGCACGAATGCGCACTTGATTGACAGTTGCAACGACATTGAACGCGAGTGGCTGAAAGATGTGAAGACGATTGCCCTGACGGCGGGGGCGTCGGCTCCGGAGCACCTGGTAGAAGAGACGGTCGCTTTCCTGCGCAACAAGGGTTTCGACAACGTGCAGGAACTGGAAGTGATGCCGGAGAACGTGCGCTTTGGGCTTCCACCGGAAATTGTGGAGGCAATCGCCGCCGCGCCGGCTGCGGGCGATTAATTGTGCGTAGGGACGTTGCTTCGAACGTCTCTCTCGCCATCATCGGAAATGCCGCCAGCAAGACGTAGCACACTACCTCTCTACGATGAGAATTATCGGAGCTGTGAACTGATGGACAAAAACTCCCCCGAGTCCAACCCCTCGACCTCTCTTGGTTCAAACCCGCAGCTTCGTTTCGGCAAAATTGAAGAACTTGGCAGCCACGTGGGCACGGCGATCGCGGCGGCGCGCAAGTATCTTTTCTCGCAGCAGCACAAAGACGGGTACTGGTGCGGCGAACTCGAGGCCGATACCACGCTCGAGTCGGACTACATCCTGCTGCACTCGCTGCTGGGAACCGGCGACCAGGAACGATTCCAGAAGGCTGCGAACTGGGTTCTGCGGCATCAGAACGAAGATGGCGGCTGGAGTATCTACGCGGGGGGACCATCAAACATCAGCGCCTCGGTGAAGGCCTATTTCGGGCTGAAACTGGCCGGGTACGCGGCCGATCATCCCGTCTTAGAGCGCGCCCGCACCAAGATTCTGGAGATGGGCGGCGTCACTGAGGTGAATACATTCACTAAGATCTATCTGTGCTTTTTCGGGCAGTACGATTATGACGCCGTGCCGGCGATCCCGCCCGAGATTGTGCTCTTTCCCAACTGGTTTTGGTTCAACATCTACGAGATTTCATCATGGTCGCGGGCCATCCTGGTGCCACTGTCGATCTGCTACGCCAAGAAACCATTCAAGAAGATTGCGCGCGCAATGGGCGTCGAGGAATTGTTTGTCGGCGGCATGCACAAATCACGCATGCACCTGCACTGGGCCAAGAAACTGGTTTCGTGGCGCAATTTCTTTCTGGTTATCGACCGCGTTACGCACTGGTTCGAGCGCGTCCACGTTCGGCCGCTGCGCTCGATCGCGTTGAAGAGCGCGGAAAAATGGATGCTCGAGCGGTTCGAGATGAGCGACGGGCTGGGAGCGATCTATCCCTCGATGATGAACGCGATCATTGCCCTGCGCTGCCTGGGATATTCGCTCGACGATCCCCAGGTCATTCGGGCGCTGGATGAATTCGAAAAACTCGGGATCGAAGAGCAAGACACCTTCCGCATGCAGCCCTGCATGTCGCCGGTATGGGATACAGCCTATGCTCTGTTTGCCCTGGGCGAGGCGGGTGTGCCGGCGGATGATCCGCGCATGGTCAAGTGCGCCGACTGGATTCTGCAGAAACAGGTGCGCAATGCCGGGGACTGGAAGGTCAAGAACAAGTCAGGGCAGCCGGGTGGTTGGTATTTCGAGTTCAACAATGAGTTCTATCCCGATGTCGACGACAGCGCGATGGTGTGCCTGGCGCTGAGCCGGGTGGAGCATCCCAACGGACGCTACCAGCGCGAATCGGTGCAGCGGGCGATTGACTGGATCTTTTCCATGCAGTGCAAGAACGGCGGGTGGGCGTCGTTCGACAAAGACAACGACAAAATGGTCTTTCAGTACGTGCCCTTTGCCGATCACAACGCCATGCTCGATCCGCCGACGGTTGACATTACCGGGCGCATCCTGGAGATGCTGGCGACTTACGGGTACAGCAAGGATCACCCGTCAGTGAAACGGGCGATCGAGTTTATCCGCAAGGAGCAGGAGCCGGATGGAAGCTGGTTCGGGCGCTGGGGCGTGAATTACATCTACGGCACGGCGCTGGTGTTGCGTGGACTGGAAGCGATCGGCATGGACCTGCACGAGCCTTCGATCCAGCAAGGGGCGGAGTGGCTGCGGATGGTCCAGAATGCGGACGGCGGCTGGGGCGAGACGGTGGGGTCCTACGATGATCCGACCTTGCGCGGGCAAGGCGAGAGCACGCCTTCGCAGACTGCGTGGGCGATCTTGGGGTTGCTCGCCGCGAACGACACGCGCAGCGATTCGGTCGCCCGCGGGGTTGCCTATCTGCTGCGGACGCAGAACAAAGACGGGTCGTGGGACGAGGCCTACTTCACCGGCACTGGTTTTCCGCGCGTGTTCTATCTGATGTATCACCTCTATCGGGAGTACTTCCCGCTGCTTGCGCTGACGACGTACGCCAAGGTGATGGAGAAGAACGGGAATTAGTTCTTTGTTATCCGTTCTCCCTTCGCCCTCGCGGTGCGATCAAACTGAAATGATCCTCGAAGGCTCATAGTGTTCGCTCCAGAATTGAGAACCCAACTGAGAACTGTTTTGAAGACCTTCGTTACAGGTGCTACCGGATTCCTCGGCTCCCACGTGGCGCGCGTTCTTGCCGATCAGGGCGCCGACTTGCGCCTGCTGGTCCGCGCTACGAGCAATCTGCGCAACTTGCAAGGGCTCAAGGCTGAGACCGCAACCGGGGACCTGCGCGACGCCGGCTCCCTCGAAAAAGCCATGTCGGGTTGCGATACTGTGTTTCACGTGGCGGCCGACTACCGGCTCTGGGCGCGGGATCCCTGGGAGATGTACCGGTCGAATGTCGAGGGGACGCGGGCGATCCTGGAGGCGGCGCGTAAGAATGGAGTGAGCCGAGTAGTGCACACTTCGAGCGTCGCGACCGTGGGGTTCACCGAGAATGGACATCCCGCCGACGAAGATTCTCCGGTTTCGCTGGCCGATATGATTGGTCATTACAAGCGATCGAAGTTCATGGCTGAGCAGATTGCTCTCGAGGCGGGGCGCAGCGGACTGTACGTGGTTACGGTGAATCCGACGACACCGGTTGGGGAACAGGACGTGAAGCCCACGCCAACCGGGCGGATCGTGTTGGATTTTCTGAAGCGCAAGTTTCCCGCGTATGTGGAGACCGGTCTGAATCTGGTCGATGTCAGGGAATGCGCGCGCGGGCACGTGGCGGCGCTCGAAAAAGGAAAGGCGGGCGAGCGCTATATTCTGGGCGGGGAGGATTTAACCCTGAAGCAGATTCTCGACAAGCTCGCAAAGATCACCGGTCTGCCCTCGCCCACGGTGAAGCTGCCGTATGTATTCGCGTTTGTTGCCGGCGTGGTGGACGAAGCCATCACGGGGCGACTGTTGCACCGCGAGCCGCGGGCGACTGTCGATACGGTGCGCATGGGGAAGAAAAAAATGTTTGCAAGTTCAAGCAAAGCGCAACGCGAACTAGGCTGGAAAATTGTGCCGGTGGAAGACGCGCTCCGGCGGGCGGTGAATTGGTTCCGGGCAAACGGATATGTCTAGAGTCGCCATTGTGGCTGCGCTCGAGCGCGAGGTGCATGGGCTGCTAAGGCAGTGGCGCGTCATTGAGAAGGAACACGTCGGCCGGCGTTTCCGCTTCTTCGAGAACGATGACGTTGTGTTGGTCTGCGGCGGCATAGGAGCCGATTCGGCGCGTCGGGCGGCGGAGGCGGTGATTGCGATCTATGCGCCCGGAGTGGTCTATTCCGTGGGCTTTGCCGGAGGGCTGGATCCGGGGATGAGGGTTGGCGACATACTGCGGCCGCAGAGCGTGGTGAACGCCGGCGACGGCAGCCAGATCCGGCTCGAAAGCGGCGAGGGTGTGCTGGTCAGCTTTCAAGCGGTTGCCAGTCCTGGTCAGAAGGCGAAGCTGCGGGAGTCGTTTGCGGCGCAGGCGGTTGATATGGAGGCAGCGGCCGTGGCTCTTGCCGCCGCCGCGAGAGGGGTGGAGTTTGCTGTGCTGAAAGTCATTTCCGATGAATCGGATTTCAGCCTTCCTGCGATCGAACGATTTGTGGGGCCCGATGGCCGGTTCTCGGAAGCTGGCTTCGCGTTGTATGCGGCGGTGCGGCCGTGGCTCTGGGCAAAGGTTGCTCGGCTGGCACGCAATAGCAGTCGTGCTTCGCGGGCACTGTGCGAGTCACTGGGGAAAATCGATCCGACCAGGATTGCGGCCGCGACCGACGCGAGGGAAGCGGTGAACCGCCGATGAACGCACCCGCACTTTCCAGTCTCGTACTGGCTCTGGTTGCGGCTGCTGCGAGCGCGCAGAGCAGTTCGCCAACGGTTTATGCCGAGAGTTTTCGCAAAGGCTCGACGCACATCACGGAAGAAAAGTTTGAGGCCAAACTAACCCCAGCGGACGCGACTTACCGCGAGCGCATTAAAGACTCGGCGGGAAACGATCGTTACGAGCTGACGATTGCGCCGCAGGGGCCACTGGGAGACAACAAGATCACCTCCTGGCGGGTCACTCTTCGCGATTTGCACCACACGATCTACAACAATCTTCTCGTGGAGGACCAGGAACCTTCCCAGGATCCCAAGAACAATCTGTGGTGGCTGAATCCGAACCGGTTCGGCGGAGTGCCGATCCGCGCCAAACGGATCATCCACGTAGATGGGTTTTACGTGCTTTTCGAGGTGAGGGATCTTCATTTCACGCCGTTAGACTCGCCTTATCTCGATTCCATGGCGGTACAGTTCGAATTGAGCAATAGCGATCCGAGAGGTGCGCATTGAAGGGCCGAAAATTTCATTGCCGGATGAGATACATGAGGAAAAGTGCGCGGCAGCTTCATCTATAATCAAAAACAGGCGTTCTCCTAAAACCAGATGCAATTTTCCCCCTTGCTGGCAGCTTTCGTCGGCGGCGAAGTCGTCGACATGATCTCGAACACCGGTGCGGTTGCGAAGTTGGTGCTTCTGTCACTGCTTGCCTTCAGCCTGATCTCGTGGGCCATCATTCTGACTAAGTGGAGCCTGCTGCGGCGGGCGCGGGCGCAGAGCGGGCGCTTCGTGCGTGCGTTTCGCAAGGCCCAGCGGTTGCAGGATATCGCCGCGGTGGCGGACCAATTCCGGCCGAGTCCGCTGGTCGGGGTGTTTGAAGGCGGGTTTGAGGAATACAAGCGGCAAGCTGCAGTTTCCGGTGTGCTGCGCAACCTCACGGCGATCCAGCGCGGAATGCAGATTGGAGCGTCGGAAGAAATCACGCGACTGGAGCGGAACGTTCCCTGGCTCGCCATTACGGCCGCGGTGACGCCGTTCGTCGGGTTGTTTGGCACGGTGTGGGGCATTATCGATGCCTTTCATGGGCTGGGAACGGCGGGCGCAGCGACCTTGCGGGCTGTGGCTCCCGGCATATCTGAAGCGCTGATCACCACCGCCGCCGGACTGGCGGCTGCGATTCCCGCCGTGATTGCCTACAACTTGATTGGGGCGTCGATTCGTGAGTTCGCAGCGCGCAGTGATGATTTCGCTCTAGAAGTGCTCAACGCGGTGGAACACGGCCAGGCGCAAGCCGCGGCTCAAGTTCCGGCAGACGTGAGGCGCTGATGGCATTCACCACGTCCAACGGGCGCACACAGACTGCTCTGGCCGACATCAACATCACTCCGCTGGTGGACGTGGTGCTGGTACTGCTCATCATTTTCATGGTAACCGCCCCGGTGCTGCAGTCCGGGATCGACGTCAGCGTGCCCAAAACCCGGACGGTGAAGCAGATTACCGAGGAGCGCCTGGTCATTACCATCAACAAAGATCAGCGTGTCTTTCTGGGGAACGACAGCATCAACATTAATGAAATCGGGACGAAGTTGCGGCAGAAGATTCGCGATCCGCGGAATCAGATGATCTTTGTGCGGGCGGACGAGAATGTTCCCTTTGGAGCCTTCGCCACCGTGATGGATGCGGTCAAGCAGTCGGGGATTACGAATGTGAGCATCGTGACGCAACCCCTGGAGCAAAATGGCGGCAAACGCTGAAATCTACTTCGAACACGGCCACTGGGGGCGCGCGCTGGCGTGGTCGGCGGGCCTGCATGTCGGGATGACCGTCTTCCTGCTGATCTACTCGGCAATTTTCTATCGGAGCAGCGGTGACACCTGGGGAGCCGGCGGTGGCGGCGAGGCCATCGGCGCCACGCTGGTCAGTACCGTGCCGTTGCCTGCGAATCCGGCGCAGACGCAGAACGTGCTGGCCAACGAGTCGAAGGGGCTGACCGAATCCCAGCCCAAGATTCAGGAGAAAGAGCCGGACGCGATCGAGATCCAGGGCAAGAACGCCAAGATCAAGCCCAAGAAAAAGCAGGAGACCGCATCGAAGGAGAAGCCGCAGCCTGAGCCGGAAGCAGAAACGAACCAGGTTGCGTTCGGCGAAGGCGGCCCGGTCAGCGGACCGTACGGGACCTTCAGCGCCGCCGGAGCGAAGGGCGGATTCGGAATCACTGGCGGCGGAGGGGATTTCGGCACCAAGTATGCCTGGTATGTACACGTGATTCAGCAGAAAGTGGCAGAGAACTGGCTCAAGTATGAGGTGGATCCCAGAATCACGAGCGCGCAGCGCGTCTACATCACGTTCGATATAGCGCGGGATGGGCACCCTGCGAATGTGCAGGTCGAGCAGTCGAGCGGCGTACCCTCGCTGGACATCTCGGCGGTAAGGGCCCTCGAGCGGATTGATACTTTCGGACCGTTGCCGGCGGATTATTCCGGCAGCAAGATTTCCGTGGAGTACTGGTTTGATTACAAACGGTGAGCCTTTCTGGTAAACCGCCAATGTACCGCTGATTGATTTTGTGCTTCGAGAAAGGAGCACAATGCATTCTAAGCGTTTTGGCGGAGACCAAGGCGAGCGAGGAAACGTTGCAAAGCAATTCATATCGGGATACGATATTGTCGTACGGAGTATGTTCCTCCGAAAAGCGGATGGGCCCAGACGAAAGACCGACCCCCCGGCGGCAGTCCAGAAGATTTCAGGGTTTCACGCGAGCGCGCCTTATCCTTTTCTGCGCGTTCGGCCTCCTCTCATCGGCGGTTCTGGCTCAAGATTGGGTCAAGACCGGAACCGGCCTGGGCGTTGACAAGGTCCGGTTAGCGGTTCCCGAATTCAAGCCGTCGACCGGGGATCCGCAGAACACCGCCCTGCTGAAGACCTTCAATGACACGCTGTGGAACGATCTGGATGTTTCCGGCGTGGTCGAACTGGTGTCGAAGAGTTTTTATCCGCTGCAGACTCCGGGGCAGCCAGCGGAAGTGAATTTTCTGGCGTGGAATGCGCCTCCACCGAACGCCGCCATGCTGGCGTTCGGAAACCTGGGCGTGGATTCCGGCCGGCTTAAGGTGCAGGGCTGGCTGTATGACGTGAAGAACACCCAGAGCCCACAGGTGCTGGGCAAGGAGTACACCGACACAACGAGTGATGCCGCGGCCCGCGTGATGGCGCACAAGTTTGCCGATGAGATCATTTTCCGGCTGGGCGGCGGCATCGCTGGAATTGCCGAGAGCCAAGTCTATTTCGTCAGTGACCGGAGCGGACACAAAGAAATCTGGGCCATGGATTACGATGGTTCGAACCAGCACCAGATGACACATCTGGGATCGATTGCGCTCTCGCCCCGCATTTCGCCCGATGGGTCGCGGATTGCTTTCAGTGCCCTGACCAAAACTGGTTGGGAGATCATGATGTACTCGCTCGACCTGGGCCGGGTGGTGAATTTTCCGCACATGGGCGGAACCAACCTGTCACCCGGTTGGTCGGGCGATGGAACGAAGCTGGCGTTTTCCTCCTCGCGCGGAGGCGAACCTGAGATCTATGTGGCGGATGCATCGGGGGCAAATCTGCGGCGCATGACCACGGAAAAAGGGCCGGATGTCTCGCCGGTGTGGAACCGCAAGACGAATGCGCAGATCGCTTTCGTCAGCGGTCGAACGGGCTTGCCGCAGATCTATACCATGGAGGCCGACGGCACGAACCAGCAGCGAATAACGGACCAGGGGTATGCCGTTTCGCCCAGCTGGTCACCGAACGGGCAGTTTCTCTCCTTCGCCTGGGTGCGGAAATATGGCCCCGGCGAGCCAGGAGCGTCGGACATTTACCTGATGGACATCGCCAGCAAGCAGTGGGTGCAACTCACCCACGACGGTGGCCGGAATGATTTTCCGTCATGGTCACCCGATGGTCGGCATATAGTGTTCCAATCGAATCGATCGGGCAACCTGGAAATCTGGAGCATGCTGGCGGACGGAACTAAGGTCCAGCAGTTGACGTTTACCGGGCATAATACGCAACCGAATTGGAGTTGGAAATAGTAAATACGCTTCGTCTGACCCGAAGCAACGCTTTGAGGTCGCAGGAGGATGAAAGTGAAGCAAAAAAGCACCCAATGGCTGTTAACGGTAGTCGCACTCAGCGCTCTACTGGCACTCGGCGCGTGCAAGAAGAAAGCAGCCCCGCCGCCGCCGCCGCCCCCGCCGCCACCGCCGGCCCCGACGGCCTCGATTGCCGTGAGCCCGACCAATATCCAGACGGGACAGTCGGCGTCACTCACGTGGCAGACCACCAATGCCACCGACGTCTCCATCGACGGCATTGGTGCGGTACAGCCCAATGGGTCGCAGAGCGTCTCGCCCAGCGATTCGACGACCTATCACCTAACTGCAAAGGGGGCAGGCGGGACGCAGGAAGCCACCGCGCGACTGACGGTGACACAACAACCCCCACCTCCGCCTCCGCCTTCGACAGTTTCGGACGAGGATTTGTTCAGCCAAAACGTCAAAGATATCTACTTTGACTATGACAAGTCTGATATTCGCGCCGACCAGCGGAGTTCCATACAGTCGGATATGACGTTCTTGACGCAGCATCCCAATATCAACTTCACGATTGAGGGACACTGCGACGAACGTGGCTCGACGGAGTACAACCTGGCTCTGGGCGACCAGCGGGCGAGCGCAGTGAAGAACGAGCTGACGACGGCCGGCATTAGCGCGAGCCGGATCAAGACCATCAGCTACGGCAAAGAAAAACCGTTCTGCACGGAAAGCAATGAAGCTTGCTGGCAGCAGAACCGGCGCGGCCACCTGCTCTATCAGAAGTGACATTGGCGGGGACGCCGAGGGCGGCGTCCCCACTTCTGTGCGTGGAGGGGGCGCGGGTGCCAGCCCGCATGCGAGCAGGGAGTTGCTCGACTATGGCTCCCCATTGGATTTTCCGGTTCCAGCATGTCCTTATCTCTGTGGAATCTCCTTCGCCTGTGGGACAATCATGGCATCTAACTTCGAGGCCTACACATTGTTTGTTTTCAGGGAATCCTTATGAACCTAAACCGTAGTTTCTTACTGTTCGCTTTGCTTTTGGTCCTTTGCCTGGGGGTCGCTCCCGCTTGGGGAGTGAGCAAAGACATGGTCCAGCTGCAGACCCAGGTGCAGCAACTGCAAGAGCAGATGACGGCCATGCAGCGCAGTTTCGACGAGCGCATGGGCGTGATGAAAAACCTGATTGAGCAGGATACGGACGCGATCAACAAGGCGGTGGGGGCGCTCAACTCGCTGCAGACCATCCTGCAAAAGCAGCAGACCGACGCGGGCGCAAAGTCCGACCAGCTTTCCGGGCAGATTCAGGCGCTTAACGACACAATGGACGAGCTCAAAGTAAGGCTTGCCAAGGTGAGTAAGCAGCTTGAGGACATGCAGGCGGCGCAGCAGAGTCTGGCCGCACAGCAGTCGCAGCAACAGCAACAACAGGACGCCTTGGCGAAGGCGCCGCCTCCGGATGTGCTTTACAACAACGGAGTGCGGGATTACAACGGCGCCAAGAACGATCTGGCGCTGCAGGAGTTTTCCGACTACATCAAGTACTATCCCAACACCGATCTGGCGGGAAATTCTTATTTCTATCTGGGAGAGATCCAGTTCAAGCAGGGAAATTACCAACAGGCCGTGCAGAGCTACGATCAAGTGCTGCAGAACTTCCCCAGCGGGAACAAGGCAGCGTCGGCGCAGCTCAAGAAAGGATTTGCGCTGCTCGAACTCGGCAAACAGGATGACGGGGTGACCGAGTTGAAGCGCCTGATTCAGCGTTATCCGCGCTCTCCGGAGGCGCTGCAGGCGCGCGAGCGGCTACGCAAGCTGGGAGTTTCGACGGTCGCCAGATGAAACGTGACCACGCGCCCGATCAGCGCGGAAGTGCCTAGGGGCTGGCCGGGGCTGGCCGTCTAGACTTCTGCGCGGTGTCGTTTAGGCGTGCGATGTTTGGCAGCCTTATGGGCGTGGTGACGGCGGGCGCGGGCATGTGTCGCCTTTACGGGGGTGACAGAAGCCCGCGGCGGAGCCGCCCAGGCAAACGCAGTGGACATCACCAACAACAGAAGCAGGAAAGAAATCAACCGCCTCATATGCCTTTACCTCGACCCTATCCTCGATCAGATGTGTTTATCCAAGTTTATAGCTATTCTCGCGCGAAAGTTCCAGTGATAAAGTGACTAGCCGGGGGCGGCTTTTATTTGGATTTATCGTCCCGCCTGAGCCTTACAAATTCTAGTCATAGGTACGAGGTGGACTCATGCCAGACAGCAAGCCTGATCAGGACACCGCGAAGGGCGCAATGGAGTCTGAAGATCACAAGATTCCCGGAAACATAGGGATGCAGGAACAGCTTGGACATCGGGATCAGGATCCCATGCTGAAGGATGCGGATTCCGATTTTCCCGAGCCGGGGCAGAATCCCGAACACAGCGGCGAGCCGCGTCGGAAGAGCGCTTAGGCCATTCCCATGTGTTGCGTGGACGAAACCATAATGTCATCCCGGGCGAAGCGAGGGATCTAGCTAGGTTCTTGCCCGCACCACCAGTGTTGTCATTGCCCGGAAACACATGGGTCCCGCGCATGGCTCGGGATGACAGATCGCTCTCCGGATATAGCAACTGCAAGCTGGCTCGTCGAAAGCGCAGACTTCCAGGAAGTCAAAATCCCCACCCTGACGTCGCAAAAACCGCGACGTCAGGCTGGGGCACCCGCAGTTTACCCAGCGCAAGCTGCTCTTATCGCAACTCTTCCATCACAGCGTCGAGCACTTCTTTATTCGGGCGGGTCATCGAATCGGGGAGCGTCGCCAAGGGCTGATCGACGACGTTCAGCATGTCGATGAAGTTCGGCGCTTTCGGGTTCACGTAAAACACTCCGGTCAGCACTTCGCCCTTGTCGTGGGCCTCGGTGAGGCGGGTCATGGCCCGAATTTTGTCGGTGGGGTCATAGTCTTCTTCCAGTTTGCGCAGGTGCAGCCGGGATCCGTCATGCATGGTGACTTCGACGGTTGAGCCGGCATCGTACTCCACGTTAATGTCCTCGAAGGCAGGGACGAAGCTGACTTCTTGAAGCATCTCTTCGTGCTCCTTCACGTACTTGTACGACTTGGTCGAGCCTTCGTGATCGTTAAAGGTAACGCAGGGAGAAACCACGTCGAGCATGACTGTACCCTTGTGCGCGATGGCAGCTTTCAGCATGGCGCTGAGCTGGCGCTTGTCGCCGGAGAACGAGCGCCCGACCAACGTAGCACCGAGCTGAATGGCCAGGGCGCAGGTGTCGATCGGTGGGAGGTCGTTGACCACGCCCGTTTTCAGTTTGGAGCCGAGGTCGGCGGTGGCGGAGAACTGGCCCTTGGTCAGGCCATAGACGCCGTTGTCTTCGATGATGTAGATGATGGGAAGATTGCGGCGCATGAGATGAACGAACTGACCGATGCCGATCGAGGCGGTGTCGCCGTCGCCGCTGACGCCGATGCAGATCAGCTTGCGATTCGCCAGCAGCGCTCCCGTGGCGACCGATGGCATGCGGCCATGCACGGCGTTGAAGCTGTGCGAACGCGTCAGAAAATAAGCCGGCGTCTTCGACGAGCATCCAATTCCGCTGGGCTTGATCACGAACTCGGGCTCAACGCCCATCTCGAACATGGCTTCGATGATGCGCTCGGAAATGGCGTTGTGGCCGCAACCGGCGCACAGCGTGGTTTTGCCGCCCTTGTAGTCGATGACGGTGAGGCCGATGCGGTTGGTCTTTGGTCCGGGTGCGGCTGCGCCCGGCTCAACGGTGGTGGTCGACATCTACTTGCCCTCCATGCTAGTCAGTTCGTCGGTAATGGACCGGGCGTCGAGCGGGAGTCCGGTAATGTGGGAGATGCTGCGCAGGCGGCCGATGAGTTCCGGTTTCAGGTCGAGCTTGAGCAGGCAGAGCATCTGGGCGTCGCGATTCTGTTCGACCACATAGACGTGCTCGTGCTGCTCGATGAATTCGTGGACCTCGCGGGTGAAGGGGTAGGCTCGCAGACGCAGATAATCGGTCTCGGTGGCATACTCTTCGCGGAGCTGATCGCGGCTCTCGGTGATGCCCCAGTGCGAAGTGCCGTAAGCGATGATTCCAATTTTCGCTTTGTTCCCCTTGGTGATCTCGGGCCGCGGAACGAAGGAGCGCGCGGTCTCAAACTTTCGGTTCAGGCGCTCCATGTTGTTCTCGAAGTCGTCGGCGCGCTCGCTGTATTGCGCCTTCTGGTTGTGGCCGCTGCCGCGAGCGAAGTAGGCTGCCGCAGGATGCGAAGTGCCGGGCAGCGTGCGGTAGCCGATGCCGTCGCCGTCGACGTCTTTGTAGCGGGCAAACCCGCCCAGGCGGTCGAGATCCTCCTTGCTGAGAACCTTGCCGCGTTTGATCGGGGTGTTGGGATAGGGGAACGGATCCGCCATCCAATTGTTCATGCCGAGATCGAGATCGGACATGACGAAGACCAGCGTCTGGAACTGCTCGGCCAGGTTGAAGGCGTCGGTAGCCATGGTGAAGCATTCTTCGGCAGAGCAGGGAAGCAGCATGATGTTCTTCGTGTCGCCGTGGGAAAGGAATGCGGTCGAGAGGATATCTCCCTGCGAAGTGCGCGTTGGCAGGCCTGTCGACGGGCCGACGCGCTGAATGTCCCAGATAACTCCGGGAACTTCGACGTAGTAGGCGAGTCCGGCGAATTCCGACATCAGCGAAATACCGGGCCCAGCCGTTGCAGTCATGCTGCGCGCGCCCGCCCAGCCTGCGCCGATGACCATACCGATGGCGGCGAGTTCATCCTCGGCTTGAACGATCGCGAATGTTGCCTTGCCGTCGGGGCCGATGCGGTATTCCTTCATGTACTCGATCATGGTCTCGACCAGCGATGACGACGGCGTGATCGGATACCAGGTGACCACGGTGCATCCCGCGAACATGCAGCCCAGGGCGGCGGCGGAATTGCCGTCGATAATGATCTTGCCGGCCGTCTTGTTCATGCGCTCGATGTAGAAGACGCCGCGTTTTTCGAGATTATCCTTGGCGTAGTCGAAGCCGGCCTGCGCGGCCGCCAGATTCAGATTGGCCGCCTTCGCCTTTTTCGCGAACTGCTTTCGGATAGCGATCTCGACTTCGGACATCTCGATTGTGAGTAAGTTGGCGACGACTCCGACATAAACCATGTTCTTGACCAGCTTGCGCAGCTTGGCTTCGGGACAGACCGCGGCGACGAGCTTGTCATAAGGGACGGAGTAGAAGATCAGATCATCGCGCAGTTTGTGCAGGGCGAGGGGTTCGTCGTACAGCACGGAAGCGCCCGGCGCCAGAGACATGGTGTCTTCCTGCGCCGTTTCCGGATTCATGGCCACCAGGAAGTCGATTTCCTTCTTGCGGCCGATGTAGCCATGCTTATTGGCGCGGATCGTGTACCAGGTGGGTAGACCGGCGATGTTCGACGGGAACATGTTCTTGCCCGAAACCGGCACCCCCATCTGGAAAATGCTGCGGAGAAGAACCGTATTTGAGCTTTGCGAGCCGGAACCGTTGACGGTCGCGACCTGGATACTCATGTCGTTGACTACGCGCTTGTGCCCGACGCCTCCGGTCGATCCGCGGGGCACGACATCTGTAGTGGCCATTCCAATACCTTCCTTCACCAAGCGGGCGGAACCCAGTCGCCCTGATTTGTAGGTTGCAACCAGGAAAACACTCTATTATACGGCGGCACTACGGTCGTGGCGTCCGAAATCGCCCGCTGGGCGCGCAATTGAACCTGCCTTGGAACGGGGAGGATCGAGCGCTTACCCTTCGGTCTTAAAGAACTGGGCGATGTTGCGAAACTTATTATATCGTGACACGACTAATTCGGCAGGGGGGATCTTCTTCAGGGCGGCATAGTGCTTCTCGAGGCTGGCGTCGAGCAGGTTGGCGGCGGCCTCGTGGTCGCGGTGGGCCCCGCCTTCCGGCTCGGGCACGATGTCATCGATGCAGCCGAGTTCTTGCAGATCCGTGGCCGTGATACGCATGGCTTCGGCGGCGAGTTCTTTCTTGGTCGCGTCGCGCCACATGATGGCGGCGCAACCCTCGGGCGAGATCACGGAGTAAATCGAGTTCTCCATCATGAGCACGCGGTCCGCGACGGCGATGGCCAGAGCGCCGCCACTGCCGCCCACGCCGATGACAGTGGCGATGATGGGGACTTTCAAGCGAGCCATCTCGCGCAGGTTGTAGGCGATGGCCTCGGCCTGCCCGCGTTCTTCCGCATGGATGCCGGGGTAGGCGCCGTCAGTGTCGACGAGAGTGAAGATCGGGCGGCGGAACTTTTCCGCGATCTGCATGATGCGGATGGCCTTGCGGTAGCCCTCCGGATGGGGGGTGCCGAAGTTGCGAAAGACGCGCTGCTTCATGTCGCGTCCCTTTTGTGTGCCCACCACCAGCACTTCGTCGCCGTGGAATCGGGCCATGCCACAGATGATGGCAGCGTCATCGCCGAAGCAGCGATCCCCGTGAACCTCGCTAAAGTCAGTGAAGACGCGCTCGATGTAGTCCAGCGACTGCGGGCGCTGCGGATGCCGTGCCAGTTCGGCCTTCTGCCAGGCCGTAGGCGGTGCGTTCATGTCCCGGCGCAGCATCTCGATGCGCTCTTGCAGTTTCTCGATTTGGCGGCGGGTTTCGTCGTCGGCGCCGGGCGAATCCATCTCGGCGACCATGCGCTCGATCTGCTCTAATTCCTGCTGCGCTTTCTCGGTGGCTGCCATGTTCGGAATCAGTTGATGATGCGGACGCTCCCGCGCCCGCACAACTGCTCGACGCGGGCGATGAAGGAACGGTCCGGTAGAACATTATAGCCGTCCGCCTCCATCACCACCATGAAATCGTCCCGCCGTTCCACGTCGAACAACACTCTGGCCTCTCCTTTACGCTCCAGAAATAAGGCATGCAGATCGTCGACGGTGTTCTCGCCAGATGCCTCGATCGGGATGCGAATGCGGATGGCGCGCGGGAGCGGAACCTTGGCGTCTTCGAGCGCCATGATCTCGGCGGCGGTGATTTTGGGATTGGCTCCTTCTTCGATGCGTACGCCCGCTTTCACGAGCACGGGAACCTCGAGCTTGACCTTCTCGCCAATGCGTTTGTAGGCCTCGGGAAAGACGATCAGGTCGATGGAGCCGGCCATATCTTCGAGTGTGGCTTGCGCGTAAAAGTCGCCTCGCTTCGATTTGAGCACGCGCACGTTGCTGATGATGCCGGCCGTGACGATGGTTTCATCTTTGCCCGTCGAGTTCTTCATGGAGGCGATTTCTTCAGTGCTCAGGGCCTGCAGGTCGGTGAGCTTGTCTTTATATTTTTGCAGGGGATGGCCACTGATGAAGAAACCCAAAATCTCTTTCTCGGCACTGAGACGCGCGTGCTCGTCCCAGTCGGGGACGTTCGGCAACTTGTCATTCTGGGTCGCGGCTTCTTCCTGCTGAAAGACTCCAAACAGGCCATGCTGACCGGATTCGGCGTCGCGCTGGGCTTTTTGCGCCTGCTCCATGGCCTTGTCGAGCACAGCCATGAGCTGGGCGCGGCGCCCGAGAGAATCCATGGCGCCGCTCTTGACCAGCGATTCGAGTACACGCTTGTTCAGCAGGCGCAAATCGACATGCTCGCAGAATTCGAAGATGGATTTGAAGCGGCCGAGCTTCTTGCGTGCAGCCACGATGGATTCAATGGCGTTGCCACCCACATTCTTCACCGCAGCGAGGCCAAAGCGGATCGACTCGCCGTGAGGAGTGAAGTTGGCGTCGGAAACGTTGATGTCGGGAGCATCGACGGCAATTCCCATCTCGCGGCATTCGTTGATGTACTTCACCACGTCATCGGTAGAGCTGGTGACCGATGTCAACAGCGCCGCCATGAACTCCACCGGATAATGCGTCTTCAAATACGCCGTGTGATATGCGAGCAGAGCGTAGGCGGCGGAGTGCGACTTGTTGAAGCCGTATCCGGCGAACTGCGCCATGAGATCGAAGATTTTCTCGATCTTTTTCGGAGGATATTTTCGCTGCGCAGCGCCTTCGATGAAGCGCTCGCGCTGCTGCGCCATTTCCTCGGCCTTTTTCTTGCCCATGGCGCGGCGCAGCAGGTCGGCTTCGCCCAGGGAGTAGCCAGCCAGCCGATTCGCGATTTGCATGACCTGCTCCTGGTAGACGATCACGCCCAGGGTTTCCTCGAGAATCTCCTGCAACTCCGGCAGTTCGTACTCGACCTTTTTGCGTCCATGTTTGCGGTCAACGAAGTCATCGATCATGCCGCCCTGGATCGGCCCGGGGCGGTAAAGAGCGTTGAGAGCCGTGAGATCCTCGATCGAATTCGGCTGATATTTACGCAGCACATCGCGCATGCCATGCGATTCAAACTGGAAGACGCCGGAGGTCAATCCTTTGTGGAAGACCTTCATGTAGGTTTCACTATCTTCCAGCGGAATCTCTTCGAGCGTGATCGCCTTGCCGCGCGTTTGTGCGATCAGTTTCAGGGCGTCGGTGAGAATCGTGAGCGTGGTCAGGCCGAGGAAGTCCATCTTCAACAGACCCATCTTTTCGATGGCAACCATGTCGAAGGCAGTGACGATTTCGTCGTTCTTGGTCTTATGCAGCGGGACAAGTTCTGTGAGCGGGCGCGGAGAAATCACCACCCCGGCGGCGTGAACTCCGGAGTTGCGCACCAGGCCTTCGAGCTTTTTGGCGGTTTCGAACAACTCGCGTATTTGCCCGTCTTTCTCGATCGCCTCTCGCAGTTGCGCCGAGTCTTCGATGGCCTGCTCCAGCGTGATGTTGAGCTGGGTGGGAACCATTTTGGCGATGCGGTCGACGTCGGCGTAGGGGATGTCCATGGCGCGGCCGACGTCTTTGATCGCCGCCTTGGCGGCCATGGTGCCGAAGGTGATGATCTGGGCTACGTTGTCGCGGCCGTATTTCTGGGTGACGTAGTTGATGACCTCGCCGCGACGGTTCATGCAGAAGTCAATGTCGATGTCAGGCATGGACACGCGCTCGGGATTCAGGAAGCGCTCAAAGAGCAATTCGTGCTGCAGAGGATCAAGATCGGTAATGCCGAGCGCGTAGGAGACAAGCGAACCGGCTGCCGATCCGCGGCCGGGACCTACCGGAATGTCTCTCTCTTTGGCGTAACGGATGAAGTCCCAGACGATCAGGAAGTAGCCGGGGAATTTCATCTGCTGGATGATGGCGAGTTCGCGCTCCAGGCGCTGCTCGTAATCGGTGAGCGGATGCTTCAGTTTCCCTTGCTCCTCGAGCGGCCGCAGCGTCTCCATGCGGCGGGCGAAGCCTTCGCGGGTCGCGTGCACGAAGTAGCTGTCGATGGTGTACCCCGGCGGAACTTCAAACTGTGGGAACGGCGTCGCGACTTTTTCGAGCCGCAGGCTGCAGCGTTCGGCGATGGCGAGCGTGCGGGTCAGGACTTCTGGCGAGTCTTTGAACACGCGGTACATTTCGTCGTGGTTCTTGACGAAAAACTGCGTGCCCTCGAATTTCATGCGCGCGGTGTCGCGAATCGACTTGGCGGTCTGAATACAGACCATGACGTCTTGCGCGTGGGCGTCGTCCTCGCACAGGTAGTGGCTGTCGTTCGTGGCCACCAGCGGCAGGCCCAGATCTTTTTCCAGACGGAAGAGGCCGGGATGAATGCGGTGTTCCATCTCCAGGCCCTGGTCCTGAATCTCCAGGTAAAAATTCTCCTTGCCGAAGATGTCGGCAAAGCCGCCGGCTGCTGTCCGGGCAGCGTCGTAGTTGCTCTCCATCAGGCGCTCCGCGACTTCGCCTTTGAGGCATCCGGAAAGACCGATCAGGCCCCGCGAGTGCTCGGCCAGAAATTTCTTGCTGATGCGAGGCTTGTAGTAGAAACCGTGCAGCGAGGCTTCCGAGGTGATCTTGACCAGGTTGCGGTAGCCTTCTTCGTTTTCGGCCAGCACCAGCAGGTGATTGTAGGTGTCGCCCTCCGGCGGTGTGCGCTCGATGTTGTGGTCGTCCTTTTTGCAGACGTAGAGTTCGCACCCGACGATCGGCTTTATGCCGTGCTTGTGGGCGGCGTTGACAAAATGTACGGCGCCAAAAATGTTGCCGTGGTCGGTCATGGCGACGGCTGGCATGCCCAGTTCCTGGACGCGCTGGCAAAGCTTTTCTACGTCACAGGCGCCGTCGAGCAGGGAATAGTCGGTGTGGAGGTGCAGGTGGACGAATTGCGACATGGGTTTGTCAGTAGTTTAGCGCAAGGCGGATGGAGGAAGGGTGTGGACGGCTGTGCGTTTCCGGGTCGATTATCGCGTAACGCCGAGAGAGAATGTTCTAATCTGCTCCCGCGCCCGCGGCTTGCGCTTTGTGCAGCAGGCGCCGGGTCTGCGCGATCAGTTCGGCCACTTCGAACGGTTTCACCAGGTAGGGGACGTTGTTTTCCCCGAGGAAACTGCGCGCGTCGTTCTGGTCCATTGCGTTCGAGAAGGTGAACAACACGTGGCTTTCCATCCCGGGGCAATTGGTTTTCACCCAAGTATAGGATTCCCTGGCGTTCCATTCGCCTGGCATTTTACCGCTCATGATGACCGCGTCCACAGGCTCTGATAGCAGACGAGTCTTGACGTCCTCACTATTCCTGGCGGTTACGACCGCCGCGCCGGCGCCAGCCAGCACGTCGCGCTCAAATTCGAGGACTGCCGCCTCTTCTTCCACCAGCAGGATGCGACCGCTCACAGCTCCTTCGTGCGGGCGTACAGTCGCCTTGACCGGTTCGGGTTCGGGCTGGGCGGCGACCGCGACCGGCAGCTTCACTTCAATCACCGCGCCGCCTTCCGGAGCATTGTTGGCGGTAATGTCACCGCCGTGTTCTTTCACGATGCCATAGCAGATGCTCAGCCCGAGGCCCGTCCCTTTGCCCACGCTCTTGGTGGTGTAGAAAGGATCGAAGATGCGCTTGGCATCTTTGAGGCCGGGGCCATCATCGGTGAACTGGGTACAGACGTGGCCGTTCTGGCAGAAGACGCGGATCTTCAGCCTACCGGTGCGTCCGGTTTCGAGGATCGCGTCGACGGCGTTGTTGATAATGTTCAGGAACACTTGCTCGATCTGGTGAGGATCGGCCACCGCCACCACCGGCTCGGAGGGAGCTTCACGTTCGACGGCAATATTGTTGATCTTGAGGTCGTAATCGCGCAGGGCCAGGGTTTCATCGAGCACCTTGCGGATGTCAACCTCCTCGCGTTGCGGCTTGCGCTGCCGGGCGAACGAGAGCAGGTTCTGCACCACGCGGTGGGTGCGTTGCGCCTGCTTGAAGAGCTTGCTGACGTAGTCCTGGGCGCGGCTGTTCAGGCCTTCGCTTTCCAAAAGCTCGGCGTAGCCGAGGATCGCAGTGAGCGGGTTGTTGAGCTCGTGGGCCACGCCCGCAATCAACTGGCCGACAGCCGACATCTTCTCGCTCTGCAGCAGTTGTTCCTGAGTTTTGCGCAGGTCTTCGTAGGCACGGCAGGTCTCCTCGTACAGCCGCACCTTCTCGATGGTGGTGGCCAGCTGGCGGCTGATGGCGACCAGGAGGTTCTCGTCGTTGCTGGAATATTCGTAGCCGAGATGGCTGCACAGGCCCATAATGCCGACCGGGCTGTCCTTGCCCCAGAACAACACCCAGATCCAGGCGCGCTCGGCGTCGGAGCGGAGGAACTCGGCCACTTTGGGCGGCAGATGCGGAAGATATTCCGCGGTGACCACCTCCGCGCGGGAACGCACCACCAGGTCGCCAAAGCCTTCGTCAAAGGTGATTTCCGCCGCCTGACCCTTCTCGCGGCTGCGTGGGCCCCACGCGGCGCGCCGCCGATAGGTGGGGGCGTCGGTGTCGGACAAGTAGACCGAACCACTCTCCACCCCAAACAGGGTAACGACCTGCCGCAGCGTGAGGTTCAGGATTTCGTCGAGGTCAAAGGATTGTGCCGCCACCACCGCCATCGCGTTCAGGGCATTCAATTCACGGTTACGCCGCCGCATCTCATCTTCGGCTCGGCGCTTCTCGGTCATGTCGAGAACGAAGCCCTGGTAGCGGTCGATGTTGCCAGTTGAATCGCGGGTGGCAAAACTGCTTTCGACCGCCAGCAGGAGCGTCCCATCCTTGCGGCGCATGGTCACTTCGAAATTGCGCACGTAATTGTGGGCGTCGATCTCGCGATGGAAGCTTTCGCGTTGCTTGGCGTCGACGCAGATTTCGGCGTCGAGGTTCAGTACCTGCAGCTCGTCCCGCGTGCTGTAGCCCAGCATGTGAACGAAAGCGTCATTGCAATCGATGAGCCGGCCCGAAGGCGTTGCCACGTAGACGCCTTCCTGGACTTGCTCGAACAGGAGGCGGTATTTCTCCTCGGCCGAGCGGCGATCAGTGATGTCGCGTACGACGTGGATGATCCCCTTTTGCGCGCTGCCTTGCTCTGCGTAGGACGAAGTTGAGACGACCGAGAAGCCGCCGAAGCAGGGGTCGGCTCCCTCGGTGAATTCTTCGTCGGCGCCGCGGGCGCAGTAAGGACAACCGGTCCACTCGCCGTAGACGTGAGGTAAGGTCGCCTCGCAAGTGCTGCCCAGAACGTCGGCGGCCGCCTGACCGAGGTGTTCGAGCAGAACCTGGTTGGCCTTGATGATGCGGTAATCGTCGTCATGCGCCAGGATGATGTCGTGGATGGAGTCGAAGGTGTTCATCCACTGGCGCTGCGAACGCAGGACTTGCTCCAGCAGCCGGAAGTTTTCTACGGCCAGGGCCAATTGCTTGGCGTAGGCTTGTAGAAATCTCAGTTCTTCGCCGGTCCAATGGCGCGTTCCGGAATTTCCCAGGAAAAGGATTCCGACCGGCGACTTGCTGCCCGCGACCGGAAGCGTAATGACCTGGTTAATTTTTTCAGCGGTGAGAAGTTCGGCACTCTCGGGGAGCGCGGCGTCTGGTTTCGTGACTCGGGCCTCGGCAAGTTCCAGCAGTTTCGAGACATCTTCCGTGATCGCGGCAAATCCGGCATCGCGCAGGAAGTCGGCAGAAAGCCCAACGGCGTGGGTCGCCACCAACTGGCCACCTTCGAGCAGACGGAACCATGCCGCCCGGACATGGGTCAAGTGCCGCAAATCTTCCACCGCCGCCTGAACCACATTCCCATACTGCTGGGCGCCGGACACACTCTGCGCGAGTGCCTCGAGGGCGTGCAGCCTTCGCGTGCGGGCTCGAGCCTCGCCAAAAACTACCAGCAGCAGGGCGACGCCGAGCGCAATTTCGAAGGCAAGAAAGGCGGCCGCAGGTACTCGGTCGGTGAACGGAGACCAGGCCAGATGCAGGCAGGGCAGGGACAAGGCAACCAACCAGGCCGCCGGCTCCCACCGTCCACGGCGCGCTCGCAGCAGAGCAACCGAGGCGGTCAGCAGCAGAATGCGATAGCTGACTTCAACAGCCACGCGCAAGGGCAGAGAGTCGGGCGCCAACAACAACCGGGCACCGGCGAGACCCACCAGAATGGGCGTGATCACGGCCACAGGCACAATCAGATTCCGGCTGCGGACATAGAGCAGAATGGACCCGCTCAGCAATCCCACTGCGAGCACGAATGTCGCCTGTACGGCTACTGCCCCGAAGGGCGCGGGGAATCTGGTCGCCAGCGAATGTTCCGCCAGTCGCGAGACCACCAAGGCCGTCCAGCCCACAATCCAAAGCTTGAGGTAGCTCTCGCGAAATGCGAGCAGCGCCAGCAGGGAAGCGCCCAGCAGGAGCAACAAGGCGAATTCCGCCGTCGTCGGCCTGGCCATGCCGAGCCCTGCTGCCATGTTCCAGATTGAACGGTAGGAAGCGCTCATCGGTTTCGGACGTACGGATTCCTGACTTCTGAATATCACGGCGGGTGGCTTTCTCGATGGGGTTTCCGGATCCGATTGATTACTTTCGGCATCTCGTGTGTGGGTTACAATCGCCGATAGACTTTCGAGTACCTTTTCATGCAAGACCGTATTCTTGTCGTTGACGACGAAGAAGCGATTCGCGAAATCGTTGCGTCCATGCTTGGGGCGGCGGGGTATGCCTGCCAACAAGCGGGGTCGGGCCTGGAGGCGCTGGCGAGGCTCAATTCCGGCGAAGAATTTGAGCTGATGCTCTCCGACCTGATGATGGCCGATCTGGATGGCATCGGGCTGCTGGAGCGCACCAAGGAAAAGTATCCGGATATGCCGGTGGTGATGGTTACCGCCGTGCACGACATCTCGGTGGCCCTGGCCGCCATTCGCAATGGCGCGTATGACTACCTGCTGAAGCCGTTTGAGCGCGAACAGTTGCTCAACACGGTCAGCCGGGCGCTGGAAAACCGCCGCCTCAAAGTCGAAAACCGCACCTATCAGACGAATCTGGAGTCCCTGGTGAAGGCTCGCACCGATCAATTGCAGGCCGCCAATCGGGAATTGATCGGCTCTTACGACATCACGCTGCAAGCCCTGGGAGATGCGCTGGATCTCAAAGATCGCGAGACCGAGGGTCACTCTCGACGCGTCACCGCCTTTACCATGGCGATCGCGCGCGCCATGGGATTGCCGGCGGAACAGGTCGCGACCATTGCCCGCGGTGCCTTTCTCCACGACATCGGCAAGATGGCCATTCCGGACAAGATCCTGAACAAGCCCGCCAAACTGACTGGCGAAGAAACTGAGATCATGCGGGAGCACTGCTTCAAGGGTTATCAGATTGTCAAAAAGATTCCCTTTTTGAAAGAGGCGTGCGACATCGTGTATTCCCACCAGGAACACTACGACGGCAGCGGCTATCCGCGCGGTCTGAAAGGCGAGGAAATACCGCTGGGGGCGCGCATCTTTTCCGTCGCCGACACTCTCGACGCCATCACGTCGGACCGGGTGTATCGACGCGCTAGATCGCTCGGGGAGGCGCGCAAAGAGATCCAGGCCTGGTCCGGCCGCCAGTTTGACCCTGACGTCGTGACCGTTTTTCAACAAATGCCCGATGAGATTTTCGAGGAGCTGCGTCGTGCCATTAGCGCACAGACCGCTCCTCTTGCTTACTCTAGTGGGGCCAAGGGCTAAATTCGCTGTACCAAGATTGGAACGTTTGTACACTCCAAGGCCATTCAGATTGACGGTTGCGACTGCGGGCCTGCTTACGGCGGTCGTCACCGCGTCGTGCCTGTTCCTGCCGAAGGGGTTGGTGCAGGTCGCAGTTAGTGACGTGGTTGGTGGCCTGCTGATGCTCGTCCCGTTTTTTGCTTTCGCCAGGCTTGGCCTTGCCAGCAAAGGCCGCATGCGCTGGTTCTGGATGCTTCAGGCTGGAGGGTGGGCAACATGGTTCGGCGACCAGGTCGTGTGGATCACGTTCGACTTATTTCTCCGCAAAAAGCTGCCCCAAATGTATCCTGCCGACGCGCTCTTGTTTTTGGCCGGAGCGCCCATGCTGGCCGGCCTGTTGCTCAGGCCGCACCGCGAACCGACGGCGCGCGGTTCCAGACTGGGCGCGCTCGACTTCTTCCTGTTGCTGCTGTGGTGGCTTTATCTCTACGTGTCGCTGGTTGTCTGCTGGCAATACGTTTCCCCCAACCTGGACGCCTACAACCGGAACTTTGATTTGCTAACGGGAGCGCAAAGCATCCTATTTGCTGGAGTCCTGATTTTCTTCTGGATCGATTCCGCGGGACGGTGGAAGCGGTTCTACGCGGCGTTCGGCGCTGCGCTAGCGTTCAATGGCATCTGGTTCTACATTCTTAATCGCGCCATAGAAAAAGAAATCTATTTCACCGGCAGTTGGTATGACATTCCGTATTCCGTGTCATTTGCGGCATTTGCCGTGGTTGTGCTCCTGGGACAGCGGCTCTCGCCAGCGCCGGAGTCTGGGGCTGACGAAACCTACAGTTCGTGGATGGCCCGCCTGGCGATGATGGGTGTGCTTTCGTTGCCGATCATGGCACTGGGCGCCATGCTTGACCCACGCCTTCCGTCCGCGGTCTCGCGCTTCCGGGTTTTGATAACACTGGCCACGATGTTTCTGATGGCGTTCCTCCTGTTTATTCAGCATTACCGGCTGAATCGGGAGTTGCGGCGGACCAACGTAACACTGCAGGAAGCCTCGCTTACCGACCCGCTCACGGGCCTGCGCAACCGGCGCTATTTTTCCGCGACCATCGAGGCGGATGTGAGCCAGACACTGCGTGCCTATGCCGACGGCCATAGCAGTCACATTCGTGACCTGGTGTTCTATCTCATCGATGCGGATAATTTCAAAGACGTGAACGACCTCTACGGACACGATGTGGGCGACAAGGTCCTCGAGGAGATGGCTCGTCGGCTGAGTTCTTCCATTCGCCACTCCGATGTTCTGGTGCGCTGGGGCGGGGAAGAGTTCCTTATCGTGTCGCGCTACACTGATCGCAGCGAGGCCGAATTGCTCGCACAGCGAGCGCTTTCGGCAGTCGCCGATACGCCATTCGCGGTGAGTGGTTCCGCGGAAAAGATTTCTCGCACTTGCTCGGTGGGATGGGCGGCGTTTCCGTTTTTTCCGGGCAACCCGCGTGCCGTTAGTTACGGAGAGGTTCTCACGCTGGCCGACCGTGCTTTGAATCGGGCCAAGCAGTCCGGCAGAAACCGTGCCGTGGGCATGCTCCCGGCTGCGGGCAACGTGCCGGCCACGATCGTTGAGGGGGTGCACTCGAAGGGGCTGCAGGTGGACATGTTTGCCGTAGTTGGGCCCGGTGCCGCCTCATAAACTGCCTCGCCTCAGGCAGCATTTTTCCCATTTCTTCCATCCAATCGCTTGAACAGTTCCACTCGCAGGGGGATCGCTATGTCCAATTCCGCTTCTCGTGTGTGGAGTCCTTCCGTTATCGGCCTGATTGCCATGGTTCTGGTTGGTTCACTGGTGGCGCAGGACGCCCCGCCCATGCCCGCGAATAGTGTCCCGCAAGGCATGATTTTGCTAATCCAGCTTTCGGACCGGCTTGACACGCATACGGCGAAGGCGGGCGATGGTTTTCAGGCGCGGCTGGCGGAGGCTGTGACCGCAGCCAACGGTCAGACCATCGACGCGGGGAAGAAAATCAAGGGGCACATCAGCGCGGTGGAACCGGGATTGCGGCGGCGACTGCTGCTCAGTTTCGACGAGATTGAAACTTCCCATGGATGGGTCCCGCTCATCGCGACCGTTACCGGAGTTCCCGGCGAGCACGGCCTGAGCCAAATCGGAGAGGAAGGCGAAATCGGACGCAAGGGGATGAGCAAAGAGCAAATCGCTGAAGCCGTGGTCGTCGGGGCCGGCGAGGGCGCCGAGCAAGGCGCGCGCTCCGGTGGGAAACGCGGCGCAGCCACCGGCGCCGGATCGGGAGCTGCGGATGGAGCTATGACCGCGTTCGAATCCGGACACGACCTCGTGCTCGAAAAAGGAACTGCACTCGAAATCAGGTTGGACCGCAACCTGACCATTCCCACACGCTAGCAACGCCTCGACAAAGTACAAGAAAAGCTCTGACAGACGTTCTTTCCGAGGAGAATCATCTTGGGGAACAAGCTTTGCTGCTCGATAATTCCCTCGGAGGTCTGTCATGAAATCTCTCGGTATTTTTCCGGCGGTTTTATTGCTTGCTGTGAGTGGGGCCGTCGCTCAGGAGCATCCCACCGTGGCCGCGCAGCCGAATACCGTCTACGTGGGCGCGGACGGCAAGTTTGAGGCTGCTCCCGACGCGGCGCAGATTCAGTTCAACGTCTCGGTGCAAGACGACACTTCGCAGGCGGCTTTCCAGCATGCGTCCAAAGAGGTCGAGCAAGTACGCCAGGTGCTTCGGGCCAACGGACTTGATCCGAAGACTGCGACGGTGGGATTCATGTCGGTGCAGCCCGTCTACGACTACAAAGATCCGAAGCATAAGGTGATTGGATACCGGGTTACGACCGATGTCGTTTTGAAGCTGAAGGATTTCTCCAAGGTCGGACCGATCACACAGCAACTCGCCGACGCCAATGTCAGCGAGACCCAGACTCTCAGCTATTCGCTCGAAAACATGGATGACGCGAAGAACAGAGCTGTCGAAGATGCCTACCGCCGGGCGCACAACTCTGCCGACACACTGGCGCGTGCCAGCGGACGCATGCTGGGAGAACTCTCGTATGCGTCGGTGGATACCTTTGAGAACCAACGCATCCTGGTGCCGCGAATGGCCCGTGCGATGGGTGCGGCGATGGCGGCCGCCGCCCCGCCGGCTCCGACGGAGGAGTTCACAGCCCAGTCGGTGACCGTCACCGCGCATGTGAACGCACTGTTCAACTTGAAATAAATTTCCTCGTCTAGAGAACCGCGGGAGCGGCTTCGGGCGGCGGTGTCGCTCCCAGCGGCGCGACCTCCAGAATCAGACCATCGACAGCGCGCACGACGACTAACTGTCCCACCGGCAGAGCCGTCGAGGCGACTGCATCCCAGAGTTCGCCGTGGACGAAAACCTTGCCTTGCGGCGAAAGCGCAGTTTGCGCGACTCCAGTCTCACCCACCAAACCTTGAGCTCCAGTAACGACTTTGTTGCGTCTCGCCTTGAGCGCGATGGTCATCAGGAAAGCCGTGATCAGTCCGAGCGGGATGCTGACCGCGAGTGCAGTCATGAGATGAACCCGCATTTCCGGAATGGGCGAGTCGACCAGCAACAGGCCACCCAGAGTGAGAAGTACGATTCCGCCCAGGGTGAGCACGCCGTGAGTCGCGAACTTGGCTTCGGCGGCGAAGAGCGCGAAGGCGCCAAGAATCAGCCCCAGCGCGGCAAAGCGCGTGGGCAGAAGGTTGAGCGCGAATACCGCCAGAATGATGAACACCACGCCCACCGTGCCGGGAATGACGGCGCCGGGATGGTTGAATTCGATGTAGAGCGCGAGCGCACCGATGGCGAGCAGAAGGAACGCAAAGTCCGGTTCCATGAGCGCATCGAGGATGCGCTCCTTGAGAGTCATGTCAAAAGCAACGACCGGTTCTCCGGTGAGGTTGAGCGAATGAGATTCTCCGTTGAAGCGCTTGAAGGTCTTGCCTTGCATCTGGCGGAACAGGTCGTCTGGACTGGGAGCGACGTAGTCGATGAGATGCTGCGAGAGTGCCTCCTGCTCGGTGAACGACTTTGATTCGCGGACGGCGCTCTCGGCGGCTTCGATGTTGCGTCCACGTTTGGAGGCGACCGAGCGCATCAGGGCCGCGGCGTCGTTCTCCATCTTCTGCTTCATGGTGTCGTCCGGCTTCAGCTCGACGGGTCCGATGAGAGCCACAGGATGAGCGGCTCCCGCGGCCGTTCCCGGGGCCATGGCGGCGATATCAGCGGCCTCGAGAATGAAGATCCCTGCCGAACCGGCGTGACCGCCCGTCGGGGTCACGTAGACAATGACGGGCACGGACGAGGCGGTGATCTTTTCGATGATCTCCCGCGTGGAACTGACCAGGCCGCCCGGCGTATTCATCTCGATCAGTACGGCCTGAGCATTGCGGCGGCGGGCTGCGTCGATGGCGCGGGCAATGTATTCCTGGCTGATCGGCTGAATGGTGTCGTTGACGACAACTTTAAGAACCTCGGCCGACGCTGTGGCGGAAAAAGCCGCAACCAATCCCAGGGAAAGAACAAGACTGATGCTGGCACTGATTCTTCTGGTCTGGGGCGAAACGTGCATAGGTCCCTTCGACAAGCTCAGGGCAGGCTCTTTGCTCAGGATGGCGGCCCAATCGTGCCTGAACATCCTGCGGTGTCGGGAATCGCGATCCCGACACCACTATTGTCGCTCTATTTAGCCGAGGGCGTGCGGATTTCTTGCGGTTCTGGCGCTGCGCTCCGGGCTTGAGTCCACCCGGGCAGATCCGTGCTGCCGGTGATCAGGCGCGCACCACGCTCGTAAGTGACATAGGACCACGCCCACTGAATGAAAACCAGAAGCCGGTTGCGAAAGCCAATGAGGAACAGAATGTGGACGAAGAGCCAACTTAACCAGGCAACGAAGCCTGAAATGTGAATCTTGCCAAATTGGGCGACCGCGGCAGCACGGCCGATCGTGGCCAGACTACCTTTGTCCCAATAGTCAAAGTTGGGACGAGAGTCAACCTTGCCAGCTTCGAGTTCACGACGAATCAGTTTGGCCACAAAGCGGCCTTCCTGGATGGCGACAGGGGCCACACCGGGGAGCATCCTGCCATCTGTATCTTTGGCTGCGGCGAGGTCGCCGATCACGAAAACTTCGGGGTGTTTGGGAATGCTGAGATCTGGCTCGACCACTACGCGGCCAGCACGATCGACCGGGACACCGAGTTTTTTGCCGAGAGGGGATGCCGCTACGCCCGCCGCCCACAATATGACTGCCGCCTCGTGACGAGTGTTCTCAAAGCAAACTGCGCCCGCATCGACCTGGGTCACCATGGTGGAAGTGCGGACGTCCACCCCCAGGCGCTGGAGTTGCTCCTGAGCGCTGCGGGAAAGGTCTTCCGGATAAGCAGGAAGGACGCGCGGGCCACCCTCGATCAGCAGGATTTGCGCCCGTGCGGGATCGATGGCACGGAATTCGTGCGTGAGCGCGTGATGGCAGATTTCCGCCAGCGTTCCCGCCAGTTCAACTCCTGTAGGGCCGCCGCCCACGATTACAAAATTGAGAGGAGGCGCTGATTCTCCGGCCAGGGACTGCCGCTCCGCCAGTTCAAAGGCGAGCAGCACGCGGCGTCGGATTTCGAGCGCGTCTTCAATCGTCTTGAGGCCGGGTGCGAAAAGCTCCCATTCCTCGTGGCCGAAATAGGCGTGGCTGGCGCCTGCGGCCACGATGAGGTAATCGTAGGGGATGGCGGACTCGGCAGTCTCGACGACCCGGCGGTCTAGATCGAATCCGGTAACCTCGGCCATCAGAACTTCGACGTTGTTGTGAGAGCGAAGAATCGAGCGAATCGGTGCGGCGATTTCTCCAGGGGAAAGACCGGCGGTCGCTACCTGGTAGAGAAGCGGCTGAAAGGTGTGGTAATTCCTGCGGTCGATGACAGTAATCTGGACCGGCGCTTTTGCCAGGGAAAGCGCCGCGTTCAGGCCTCCGAAGCCGGAGCCGACAATCACGACCCGAGGTTTTACCTTGCTGTTCATCGCCGTATATCTATAAGATTCGGCGCGATGGCAGAGGTTTCGGGAAGTTCTTCGAAAGTGGCAACCCCGGTATGGGCTTGTTGGGCCCTGCCTTCGGTGGCCGACTTGATTTTTGTCGCGCTGTTGGGCGCCTTGGTCTTCACGCCGCTGTCGGTGCGCCTGCTGGGCGACGCTGGGATCGGATGGCACATCCGGACCGGGCAGCAAATTTTGGCGACGCACTCTATCCCGCACGTCGATCCGTTTTCTGCCTCCATGAGAGCGAAACCCTGGTTTGCCTGGGAATGGCTCTATGACGTGGTTGTGGGTGAACTGGCAACCGCTCTGGGACTCAATGGGGTGGTGTGGTTCACGTCGGTCGTGATCGCGGCCGTGTTCGCACTTCTGTTTCGGCTGCTGACGAAGGGCGGGACGGATGTCCTGGTCGCGCTCGTGCTCGTGCTGCTGGCGTTGGCGTCGTCGATGATTCATTTTCTGGCGCGCCCTCACCTGCTGAGTTGGCTGTTTACGCTGATTTGGTTCTGGATTCTCGACGCCTCGGAGCGGGACTCGAATAGCGGGCGCGGCGGCCGAGGCCGGAAATGGTTATGGGCCTTGCCCCTGCTCATGCTGGTTTGGGTCAATGTCCATGGCGGGTTTCTGTTGGGGTTCGCACTGCTAGGAATCTTCTGGATGGGAGCGGTATGGAACTGGCTTCGCGCAAAAGATGGCAGGATCGAACAAGCCTTCGGGAAAATTGCGGCCGCGAAGCGCTCGTGGCAGTTGATCTACGTGGCGCTGCTCTCGGCAGCAGCGAGTCTGTTAAATCCTTATGGATGGAAGCTGCATTTGCACATTGCCTCCTATCTTTCTAGCCGATTCTTAATGGATCACATTGAGGAATTTCAGTCTCCCAATTTTCACGGCGTGGCGCAGCGGTGTTTTGTGGTGCTTCTGCTCATCAGTCTGACGGTTCTGGCGGCGCGGGGACGCCAGTTGCCCACGAGCCACGCTTTGACTCTGCTGTTCGCCGTGTACGCCGGCCTCTATGCTTCGCGAAACATTCCGGTTTCCTCGCTACTACTGGTGATGGTGATAGGGCCGCTTGTCCCCTTCACCGGGCTGGCCGGAAGATTTTCCGAGAACGTTGCGAGTGTCCAGGGCAAGTTGCTGGGGCACCTTTGGCCCGTAGTCGCAATTGTCATCGCCCTCTGGATCGCGGCCACCGGAGGCCGATTCGGGTCGACTAAAATCATGGACGCTCATTTTGATCCGCAACGGATGCCGGTCGATGCGGTGAGCTACCTTGAAAGGCATGAGGTGCCAGGACCGGTGCTGAGCCCCGATTATTGGGGCGGGTATTTGATTTACCAGCTTTACCCGAAGCGGCGGGTGGTGGTGGATGACCGCCATGATTTTTACGGCGAAGCGTTCTTAGAGTCTTACTTGAAGATGTTCCACGTGGAACCCGGCTGGCAGGAATTCCTGCGCGAGCACGAAGTTTCGTGTCTAGTGCTGCCCCGGAATGCGGCTCTCACCAACATTTTGCTCGAGACCCGGGACTGGACACCGATTTATACCGATCAACTCGCGGTCGCGTTCCTGCGTTCTTCCTCTAGCGCGGAAACAGAACCACGCTGACGCCGGAATGCCATTCCTACTCCTTGAGATTGCAAAAGCATTCACATTGACAGTATCGAAGGGCCCCTATATGTTCGCCGATACCTCGCGGCATTGCCTGCGGGCAATTTCCTGAATACTGCTGTCGAGTGTGTGAACATCGTGGCGTTCGTGATCTGCAAAACTTCTTTGACTGGGGAAAAACTGGAATGAATCAAGGCTTCTCCGCTGGCCGCAGAACGATGTTTGCGCGCTCAATATTTGCGCTGTGTATCGTGCCGGTCTTCATGTTCGCCCAGGCTCCTGTCGTGAGCCTGATCCGAATCAGCTCCGATCCTTTTAGCGTGGGGCCCGGACAACATGCGACCGAAGTTGAACCTCACGTGCTGGCGCACGGTTCGACGCTCGTTGCGGTTTTCCAGACGGGTCGCATTGCGCCGGGCGGTTCGACCGACATCGGCTGGGCGACTTCAACCAACGGTGGGACTACTTGGAGCCATGGTTTTCTGCCCGGTTTGACCAAGGGCGAGGGCTCAGGGCCCTACGATGCGGCGAGCGATCCCGCCGTGGCCTACGACGCGAAACACGGAGTGTGGATGATTGCGTCGCTGCCCATTTCCGGTACTGTGCGGACCCCGGCCGTTGTGGTGAGCCGTTCGACCGACGGGGGTTTTACCTGGGAGAAGCCCGTAAGCGTTTATCCAACCGCACCGAGTTCCGATAAGAATTGGATCGTTTGCGACAGCTGGGCGGGCAGCCCGCACTACGGCAACTGCTATGTGGAATGGGACGATCCGAGCAGCGGGGACTTGATTTTGATGAGCCGGTCGACGGATGGCGGGATTACCTGGTCGTCGCCGAGCGCGACTGCCAATCATGCCGCCGGAATCGGCGGCCAGCCGCTGGTGCAGCCGAACGGCACTGTGGTGGTACCGATCGAGACCAATTTCATGTCAGCATTCCGTTCGACAAATGGCGGCTTGAGTTGGTCGGTGCCGTTGGCGATCGGAACGATTCAGAGCCATAGCGACGCCGGAGGTATCCGCAGTGGGCCTCTGCCTTCGGCGGCCGTGGATAAAGCGGGAACCGTCTGGGTGGTCTGGGAAGACTGTCGCTTCCGGGCGCGCTGCACGACCAACGACCTGGTGTACAGCACTTCCACCGACGGTGCGACTTGGAGCACGGTGAAACGCATCCCGATTGATCTCACCGCGAGTTCGGTCGATCATTTCATTCCTGGCATTGGGATCGATCCGGTGACTTCCGGCAAAACGGCGCACGTTGCGGTGACGTACTACTACTACCCGCAGAGCAACTGCACGTTTTCGACCTGTCAGCTGGACGTGGGCTTCATCTCGTCGCCAAACGGCGGATCAACCTGGCACTTGCCGGTGAAACTTGCCGGGCCGATGAGTCTGAGTTCGCTGCCAAATTCACAGAACGGCCTCATGGTGGGGGACTACATCGCCACTGCTTTCGCGAACGGCGTGCCACACGGGGTGTTCGCCGTCGCCGGGGTCAAGTCGGGCACGACTTTCAAGGAAGCAATGTATACGGCCGAGGGATTGACCGTACCCGCTACGGGCGCGGTGCTCTCGTCGGCGGGCGACAAGCCTCTGCATTCTCTCTCCGACAAGATCGAGAAAGAGCGTCCGGAGAAAGGCGCGATTCCACCCCTGCGGCGGGCGGCCAGGCGGAGTGCGCAGTAGTTCAATGGTGTGGAGCCGGCACTTCTGCACGCTTGCCTCGAGCATAGGAAGAGCTTGCGCGGGCAAGGGTGCCCGCGCCACACAAGCCTTGAAGGTCATGCAAGAGTCACCGCTAGTAACGATGAATATTCGATTTTCCCTGTGCCTCGGCCCTGTCGTGTGAAAGACTGTTTCGCATGAAGGCAATGCTCCGCGTGTGTTTCCACGGAAGAGCAATCGACGCCCGAACACTTGTCGCTCCCCTGCTCGCTGTGTGGGCGCTGGCTCTGGTGGGTTGTTCCGGTTCGTCCCCAACCCCTCAGACAGTTCAGCCGGAGAACCCAATCGGCCCGAACCTTACCGAGATCAGCTCAGATTCTTTCACCGTCGCACCAGGACAGCATGCAACGGAGGTCGAGCCGCACGTTCTGGCGAACGGGAACACGTTGGTAGCGGCGTTTCAGACCGGGCGAATCGCTCCCGGTGGTGCAACCGACATCGGATGGGCTACTTCGACCGACGGCGGCACGACCTGGACCCACGGGTTCTTGCCTGGACTGACCACGGGGGAAGGAACCGGTCCGTACACCGCGGCCAGCGACCCCGCGGTGGCGTATGACGCGAAGCACGGAGTATGGATGATCGCGTCCCTGCCGATCCCGGCCACCGCCCAGGCCCCGGCGGTCGTGGTCAGCCGGTCGGCGGACGGTCTAACCTGGCAGAACCCTGTGCCCGTTGGTGCGCCCGTCGCGAGTTCCGACAAGAACTGGATCGTATGCGACAGCTGGGCGACGAGTCCGCACTACGGCAACTGTTATGTGGAATGGGATGACCCGGGCAACCCTGCGAACCCGGAAGAAATCCTGATGAGCACTTCCCCCGACGGCGGCCTGACGTGGAGCGCGCCTTTGCCAACGGCAGACTTGGCATTCGGCATCGGCGGACAACCGCTGGTCCAGCCGAATGGAACCGTCGTCGTGCCGATTTGGTCGACTGGAATGGAAGCTTTCACCTCGACCGACGGTGGCGCAAGTTGGAGCGCTCTGGTGACGATCTCAGATCTTCAGGTGCATACCGATCTGCCAGGGTTCCGAAGCGGGCCTCTGCCTTCCGCCGCCATCGACGGCGCGGGGAACATCTGGATTGTGTGGGAGGATTGCCGGTTTCGCGCCGGCTGCTCGATGAATGATCTCGTCTACAGCACTTCGCCTGACGGCGTGACCTGGAGTGCGGTGACGCGCATCCCAATTGACGATGTCTCGAGCACGGTTGATCATTGCATCCCTGGGATTGGCATTGATCCGGCGACGTCTGGCGCGGGTGCGCACGTAGCGATTCACTACTACTATTTTCCGCAGAGTAGCTGCACGCTGTCGACCTGCCAACTGATCGTTGGATTTATTTCTTCTGCGAACGGAGGATCGACCTGGAATGCACCGGTTACCATCGCCGGGCCGATGCAGCTGGGCTGGCTGGCGAATTCGCAGAACGGGCTCATGGTGGCAGACTACATTGCGACGGCATTCACCAACGGCATTCCGCACGGTGTGTTCGCCGTGGCCGCGGCGAACTCTGCGACGACTTACGACGAGGCCATCTATACCGGGCAAGGTCTGACGGTGAAAACCGTGGGACGGCAATTGTCTTCGGCAGGCGACCGGCCGCTGCACAAGATGTCGGACAAGATCGAGCGCGAGCGTCCTGAGAAGGGCGTGATACCACCGTCGCGGCGGCGGCAAGCGAAGCGAAGCGCAAGAAAGTAATTACGAGCCTGAACCGGCCGCCGCCGATACGGAATCGGCGGCGTTTCTATTTTTGGGTCGGCAGAGCCCTCAAAAGCGATCGCTGGTGTCGATGCCGAACCCGAGGATGGCTCTGACTTCGATCGGTTGGTCGCCGCGCATGGCAGGTTGAAGCTTCCAGCCGCGCAACGAAGCCACAACTTTGGCGGTCATCTCGGCAGGACCGGGTTCAAGCACCCGCACGTTCTTCAGATTTCCGGACGCATCGATGGTGCACGCGACCACCATACGGGCATGGGGCAGGCCCTCGGGGAGATCGGTGCGGAAACCGGTGGGCGCGACGATGGCCGCACCAGAACCGCCGACTGCGAACTCGACGACCACCGTACCCAGTGAAGTTTCGAGATAGGTGCTGTACTTCTCACCGTGCAGTTGACTCTTGTAAGGCTCGAAGACTCCGCCAGAAGTCGCTGTAGCAACGATAGTTACTCCGAGGGCGCGCCGTTGTTGCCTGGTGCTGGAACGGCCCGGAGTGGCAGGTTCGCCGCCAGACGGGTCCGATCCGAAACTTGGCAGGGTAACGATGCTGCTGCCTCCCTGCACCGAAACGCCTGGTACGGGTGGCGTCCCGTTCGTCGCGTTCCCAGTTCCTCCCGGGCCCGGATTCGGAGAGGTGCCAGGGCGCGCGTTCGGGTCGGAACCATGGCCCGGTCCACTCTTGCCCGCGCCCGGACCTTCGCCGTTCATGCCACTGCCCGGACCGTTGCCGCGGGCGATGCTGGTTCCTCCGCCGGTCCCGCCCAGTCCGGGCTTGTCTCCACCGGTGGGTGACGTCGCAAGCGAGCCTTTCCCTCCGACAGCCGGCAATCCCACCTTGGATCCGGGCTGGTTGGAAATCACGGCTCCCGCTCCCGTCCCGCTGCCGCCGTTCCCCGATGGGGCCGAGGGAGCACCGGCTTCCAAGGCCGAGCCGAGTCCGGGACCTTTGCGGCCGAGCCCGGAGCCAGTCGAATTGCCTGCGCCGCTCACCGAGGGAGGAGGCGGAACGACATTGTTGGCCAGCAGCGTTCCTCCGGGAGCACCCTTACCCCCGCCCGTGTCGCCGGTGCCGCCTCCGGGGCCGGACACAGAGGGCGGCGGAGGAACAACGCTGGGCATCCCAAGGGCAGGAGCAGTGGAGGCCGATACCGGGCGCATGCCGCTCCCACCGAGGACACCGGAGGAAGGCGGCGGTGCAATTACGGTGGAGCCCAATGACCCGCCCATCCCGTTGCGGTTACCCCGTGGTTTGGCATTGGCGGCGTTGGCCGAGACGGCTGGTGGCGGGGGCACAACATCGGGGTTGAGCGAAGTATTTCTTGATCCACTGCTGGTGTTGGCATTGACGGTGGGCGGTGGCGGCACAACCGCCTTCGACGGGTCGGGAGCGTTGCCACTGGCGAGTCGGCGCATGTCCTGCGAAATGTCGGCCGAAGGAGGCGGCGCGATGACCGACGGCGGTGGCATAGCCAGCCTGGGATTGCGATTGGTTGTCCGTTCGGGCGTAGACACCGGAGGCGGCACGATTGCAACGTTGGTCGTCTGGACGGGAGCGCTGGAAATCTCTCGGCTTACGGCGCCGGGTGCCGGAGGAATCACGGTCGCAGCGAGCGCGGGTCGAGAGCGAATCGTGTTGGCAGAAACGGTTGGAGCTGGCGCGACGACTGTCGCGTTCAACGACGGCGTCGCTGAAGTGCGATCGCGGGAGACGCTCGGCGCGGGTGGAATCACAGCCGGACCCAGAGCCGGAGCAACCAGGGTGTGATCGCTCGAAGCGCTGGGAGCCGGAGGGATCACGGTCGCGCTGAGATTCGGCGCGGCGCGGAACGGATCGCGCGGAAGCGACGGAGTTGGCGCAATCACCGTGTCGAGCCGCACTCCGTTGCGGGTGTAGTCGGGGATCACCTGGGGTGCGGGGGCGACGATCGGAGTCGAGTAAGTGAGAGTGGTTCGGGTCGAGCGCAACCCTTCCGACGGAGGTGGACCCGGATTGGGGTTGACCGCGAGCAGATTCGCCACCGCATCGCGCGACGACGGAAGTCTAAGGTTGGGCGCGTCCACCACCCTCTGCGCGAGAGAGCCGCCCCGCGCGATCCTGATGGTTTGCGTGCGGTGGTGGGCTTCTCCTCCGCCTGCGCGGCCAACCGTTCCGGCTTGCGCGCCTCCCAGATCCTCGGTGCGGGGAAGTTCATCGCCGCTGTAATAGATGACATCCCGGCTGGATAGCCGGGGCGCGACGTACGGACGCATTTGCTCGAGCTTCACGCGGACGACAATCGCGGCGACGATCAGAAAAGCTTCGAGTAGCAAGCACGGAATCATGCCGCGATACGGGAACATCCCGTACGGTGCTTCGCCCGCGAGTCGGGCGTCGGAACGAGCCAGAGCCGGGCGTATGGCGGTCACGAACTCGCGCCAGGGCGAGGACCACTCCACCAGCAGAACCGGGGCATCGTGCCTCTGCTCCACGACTTCTTCGAGTTGTGCCGACGCACTCACGCTAAGCGTGCGCTCCCATTTTCTTCTTGATCGTAATCTCAATTCTATCGCCCACAACAGTCCCTGTTTCGGCCACGGTATGGCACGGTAGTTCCAGTACAGACGTGGCCTGGGCGCGGACCGGGGCGAACCGCCAGGGCCGCAGCTGGCTCTGGACGTGAATTACGGTCATCTCATGATCGAGGTATACGACGTCGATGGGGAACCCCATACCTAGAGTATGAACGCCGTGGCAGGGGACAATCCAGAGGCCATTTCCGTTACGGAAGTCACTAGGGGCGAGCCCCAGCAGCCCGCGCAGTCGAGTCCAGTGCGTGTCGGCCACAGCCAAGGCCGTAGCCAAGTAGGCCTGCCGACTCTGATTAAAGGCTTGCCCTAGAGAGGAGAAAACTGCCATCAACCTCAACTGCCCCCCATGGAACTGCATGGATGCTTGCTATTTCCCTGAAACCGGTCCGAGCTGACGGATCAGCGAAATGACGGCTGGACCGATGGTCACAAAAATGATCGAAGGCAGAACAAAGATCACCAACGGGGGAACCATTTTGATCGTGGTTTTGGCTGCCTGTTCTTCGGCGCGTTGCCGGCGTTCCGTGCGGAGGGAGTCGGAATGCACGCGCAAGGCCTGTGCGACGCTGGTGCCGAAGCGATCAGTCTGAATCAGCGTACCAACCAGAGAACGGATATCGTCAACGCCGGTGCGGTCGACCAGATTGCGCAGCGCGTCTGCGCGAGGCTTGCCGGCCCGCATCTCGAGGTTGACCAGGTGAAACTCATCACTCAGATCAGGATGAGCGTGGTGCAGATCCTGCCCTACCCGCATCAGGGCCTGGTCGAGGGCAAGGCCGGCCTCCACGCAAATGACCGTGAGGTCCAGGGCGTCAGGCAGGGCGAGACGGATGCGTTGTTGGCGATCCTTGATCATGCGCTTCAGGAGGAAGCGCGGAAGGAAGAATCCGAGGCCGGGCACACCGGCCAGGAGAAAAGGATTATCAAAGCCGGAGAACAGCACCACACCCGCAAAGCCCGCCGCCGCAAGCAGAACGCGCGCCCCGAAGTAGTAGTTGACGTGCATGGCATCGCGGAGTCCGGCCTGGATCATCCATGCCCTCGTGCGCGAAACATCGGCGGTGGAGAGGGGGATGGCTTTGCTCAGCGGGTCGATGGCCTGCTCAATGCGTTCCCTGAGGGCGGGCTTGGCATCGGCGGCACGCGGCTGTCCCCCAAGAGCCCGTAGACGCGCGCCGAGGACTGAACTCGGCGTCACCATCGCTGCGCCAAAGAAGAAAACCACCATCACAATGGTGACGAACACGACGATCGTTAAGATCAGAGGCAACATCGATACACCTGCATCCTTAGACCTGCTTCTCTCAAGCCTGCTTCTCTCAAACCTGGATCCGGATGATCTTCCGGATCACGAAATATCCCACCGTTTGCAAAGTGATCCCGCCGACCAGCAGCATGTGGCCGATGGGATCGGAAAAGAGCGGCTGTATGAAAGCCGGATTGAGCGTCATCATGACCACCACAATGATCGGAGGCATGCCCATCAGGAGCGCCATGGTGAGGCGTCCCTGGGCAGTGTAGACGCGTACCTGGCGCTGAATCTTGAAACGTTCGCGGATCACGTAAGACAGGTTGTCAAGAATCTCGGCCAGATTGCCTCCGGTCTCGCGCTGCAGCATGACGGCAGTGACGAAAAATTTCACGTCAACCGAGGGCACACGCTCGGTCAGATTCAGCAGAGCGTCGCGCACGGGCATGCCGAATTTCTGTTCTTCGTAGAGCTGGCGAAACTCGCCCGCGACGGGCTCGTTGATCTCGTTCGTGATCATTTCCAGCGCTGTAGTGAAGGCGTGTCCGGCGCGGACGGCGCGGGCCAGGGTGTCGATGGCCTCGGGAAAAAGCTCGTCGAACTTGGTAAAGCGCTTCTGCCGCTTCATGGAAGCGTAAGAGTACGGCATCAGGAACCCGACAAACATGGCCGCCCAGGCGATCTCGATGTGCCGGCTGAGGACGTAGGCGACGATTGCGGCTGCGATTCCGACAAGGCAGCATAGCCCCAAAAAGTTTCCCGCTCGCAGGTCCATGCCCGCTTGCGCCAGCATTTTCTGGATGGCCGAGATGCGTCGCGAGCGCCGGAGCAAGCTGTCGAGAGCGGGAATCTCGCTCAGTTGCTCATCGCGCATCAGCGCCAGTTCTTCTTCCGGGCTGCGCTCGGGTGCCTTGCGTTCTTCCGTGAGACGTTCTTTGAGGAGACGGGCGCGCGCGCTGCGCTGATCGAAAAAAGATCCCAGGGCGAAGGCCGCGACCGCGACCAGGACGAAAACGAAAAACGCTAAGAGAGCCGCCGACATAGGATTCTCAGACCTCAGCTTTGGTTTCAAACAGCGCCGGCCGCAAACGGGCTCCTGCGGTCGCCAGGCGCTCGGCAAACTTCGGGCGAATTCCGGTGGCGCGGAATGCTCCCTTGACTTTTCCGTTCTCGTCGATGCCAGTGCGGTCAAACGAAAAAATGTCCTGCATCGCCAGCAAATCCCCGTCCATTCCAGTGATCTCGGAAATTGTAATGACCTTGCGCGTACCGTCGGAAAGACGCGCGATCTGAACCACGGCGGACACTGCGGAAGCGATCTGGTGCCGCACCGCGCGCTCCGGAATGTTCAGGTTGGCCATCGAAACCATGTTTTCGACTCGAGCCATGGCGTCGCGTGGAGAGTTGGCGTGCACCGTGGTCAGCGAGCCTTCGTGGCCGGTGTTCATGGCCTGCAGCATGTCAAAGGCTTCCTCGCCGCGGACCTCGCCCACCACGATCCGGTCGGGACGCATACGCAAGCTGTTAATCACCAGTTGCCGCTGCCGTACCGCCCCCTTGCCTTCGACGTTGGGCGGCCTGGTCTCGAGGCGGACCACGTGCTCCTGCTTGAGTTGGAGTTCGGCAGCGTCCTCGATGGTGACGATGCGGTCGGAGTTGGGAATGTATCCGGAGAGGACATTCAGCAGCGTCGTCTTGCCGGCGCCGGTTCCACCGGAAACCAGGATGTTGAGACGCCCTTTGACCATCGCGGAGAGCAGTTCAAGCATCGACTCGGTGAGAGTCTGATTGGTGATCATTTGCCGGGCGGTGACGGGGTCGCGCCCGAAACGGCGAATGGAGAGGCAGGGGCCGTCGATGGCCAGCGGGGGAATGATGGCGTTGACGCGCGATCCGTCGGTGAGGCGCGCATCGACCATCGGCGACGATTCGTCAACCCGGCGTCCGACGCGGGAGACGATGCGCTCGATGATCTGCATCAGGTGTACATTGTCCTTGAACGACAGCCCGGTCAATTCGAGTTTGCCCGAGCGTTCAATGTAGACCCGGTCAAAGCGGTTCACCAGAATGTCAGAAACGGTGGGGTCCTTAAGCAGCGGCTCGAGCGGGCCCAGGCCGAAAATTTCGTCGAGAATTTCGCGCGACAGGCGTTCGCGCTCGGCAAAGCTGAGCGGAACTGCTTCACTATTGACCGCGTTACGAATGATGACCAGGACTTCGTCGCGAGCCGAATCGCCCGAGGTTTTGCCCAGTTTTTCCAGGTCGAGGCGGTCGAGAATCTTGCGGTGCAGGTCCGCTTTGATCTGTTGGAAGAAGTTAGCGTCGGTGCGCTCGAAAGATTGAAGGTTTGCCATAGGGCCCTAACTTCCTGTATCGACGACTTCTATACTGACTTGAATAGCGACCACGCCTCGCGCTTTGAGTTGATGTCATTGCGGGTCAACTCTTGTGCCAATCCGGAAAAGCAACGGGCGATCTCACTGCCACGCTGATCCATCACGGGTGTGCCGCGATCGATTGCGCTGGATACTGCGAAATACTGGTTCGGGACGCGCCACAGAAGTTTCGCACCCACGGCGGCCTCGGCGTCGGCTTCGCTGAAGCCGGGGACTTTGCGAAAGCGATTCAAAACCAGGCGGACGCGCTCGCGGCTGCCCGTCTCTCCCAGATATTGCTGCACGCGCGCCGCGCTCCACAGCGAAGCCACGTCGGTGCAGGCCACGAGCAGGACCGTCTCCGAAAGATTCGCAATAAGCCTGCTAGTGCTGTCGAAGCGGGACGACGCATCCACCACCACATAACGGTAGTGCGTCACCATCATGTCGAACAGGCGCACGAACTCCGCGGTCGAAGGATCGATCGCCGCGGGAACATTGGTTCCCGCTAGTAGTTGCATTCCGCCGCTATGGCGGGTCATGAAGCTTTCCAGCAGGGAAGCGTCCATGCGGTGCAGATTGCGGGTGGCATCGGCCACGTTGAAGACGGGCTTGAGATTCATGTGCAAAGCGGCGTGGCCCAGCGGCGCCAGGTCGACCAGCGCGGTTTGTCCATGCGAGGACTGCAAAGCCAGGGCAAGGTTGACGGCGACCGTGGTCGCGCCGTTTCCTCCCTTGGCATTAATAATGGCGAACACCTTGCCGCGAGGACCTTCCTGTCGCACTCTCCGTTGCGCCGTCGTGAGGCGGACGAAGGCTTCCAGCAGATCTGTCGTGTTGGTGGGGCGTTCGATAAACTCCCGGGCCCCGGCCCGCATGGCGTTGACGATAACCTGGGGCTGGTGGAGGTTGCCGATGGCGAAGATGGCGCCCTCCGGCATTTCCTGGTGCAAGAGTTCGACAGCGCGCAGGGCTGGCGAGGGATTGTCGGCGGGAATGTCGATCAGAGTGACGTCGGGATTGGCGGCACGAACCCGGCGAGCGACCGGATCAGTTGCGGCGACCGGAAAACTGGCACAGGTGTGCGCGGTGCGCGCTACGCTGGTGCCATCGACCAACACCTGCAGCACCGCGCGCTGTTCGTTATCGGTGGCGACAATGACGACTGAAAGCTCTGGCATAACCGGCTACCCGTGTCTTCGTTCACCGACAGTTCGCTCTGGCAGACCGCTGCGCTCTGTACGTATGCGCCTATTTATCGTGCTTGTCAAATTTGCCGTTGTCCATAAACGGCTTCGGGTCCTTGGGCGGCTCGGGCGGTTCCGTGGTCGGCGAAACCCGGCGCACCGTGCACAGGACCATCAATTCGGAGTGGCTTTTCAACGCACTCCTGCTGCGAAAGAAATTCCCCAGGATCGGAATATCCCCCAGGCCCGGAATCTTGTTGTAGATGTCGGTGACGCGGTTGTCCATCAGGCCCGCGATCACAAAGCTCTGCCCATCCTGCAATTCAAATTCGGTCTCGGCTTTGCGCGTGCTCAGGGCGGGCACCGTGAATCCGGAGATCGTCAGTGCGTTCGCGAAATCGAGCGTGCTGACCTCGGGAGCGACCTTCAGGTGGATGTTCCCGTTGGGTTTGATTTCCGGAGTGAACTGCAACCGTACGCCAAATTCCTTGAACGAGATGGTAACTGCCGTGAACCCGGCGCCGGGCTGCACGATGGGGAACGGGAATTGTCCGCCGGCCAGAAAGCTGGCTTCCTTGCCGTTGACCGCGATGAGGTTGGGCTCGGCGAGAATCTGCAAAAGGTTCTTGGTCTCCAGTGCCTCGATTACCGCGCCAAAATTAATATCCGGACGAAATACGAAAAGGTTCAGGACATTGTTGATGGTATTCGCGGGAGTGGTGGTGGTTCCTGACGACGTGCCCGGGGTCAGGGTCTGAGGCCCAAAGCCGCCATACTGCCCTGTGGTTATTGAGCCGCTGGTATTGGCTGCCCCGGTGGAGATAAAGTTCACCCCCATCTGGTTGAGGGCGCTGCGATCGACTTCCGCAAACTTCACCTGCAGCAGGACCTCCTGGGCCCCGACCGGCCCGAACGTCAATACGTTCACCACTCTTGGCGAGTAGGCGCTCGCCAGCTCGGCGGCCCGCTTGGCCACGTCTTCAGTGGACACGTGTCCGGAAAGGACAATCGCGGCTCGCGAAGGGGTAACCGCGATCTGCTCGTCGGGGAACACGCGGTGTTCTTCGTCAGCGCAGGCGCTGACGTCCACATCGACCCGCAGGTCAAAGCTGCGCGAGCGCTCCAGTTCATCCCAAATGAGCAGCGAGACTTCCCCCGGCATCTTGCCATTAATGAGGATCTGCGTCGGTGCAATCACCCGGGCGAAAGCGATCGAATCATCGGTAATAGAAATGCGCCTGAGCCGCTCGGTGGTATTGATTAACAGCGATTTGCCCACCATCACACGCAGGGGTGCCGCGCCCTGCGGTTGCTGCGACTGGGGCGGAAGAGTCGTGGTCTGGGTTCCCGTCGGCGCCTGACTCTGGGCCTGTGCCGCCGCGTCCACTTGGACGCTTTCGGCAAGCACAGAGAGGGTAAACGCTACGGGGACCAGTAAGACCCCGAGCGATAGTGTGCAAACTTTAATTTTCTGATTTCTCTCCGCCTGAGGAAACCTGCTGCGCATGGATGCAATTCGGAAGCTCGAAGATTTTCCGATCACTTGGCCTCGGAATTCTGGTCTGAGAGTGGGACTACCTGCTTGGGTTTGTCACCCTGGTAGACTTCAACACTAACGCCAGTAGTAGCCGGAGGTGGCGTCGGCGTGGCCTTTACCGGAAGCGTCCGATGAACCGGAGTATGTACCGCGGGCGCTGGAGCGGGCGCGAACTTATACAGCGCTCTCGCCCCGGAGGATGGCACTTCGTCGGACTTCGTGTCGAGCGGGTTGCGCAACGCGAGCTGGATCTTTCCCTCGGAACTGGCGAGCGCAAGCCGCTGGGCATCGTCAGGAGAGACCAGAAGCGTGATGACGGGCGTGTTTACGGGTTCGCCATTCTGATTGCGTTCCAGTTTGCTGCCGGCGGCCAGCACTGCGACATTCTGTAGCACGGTAGTTGTTTGCGGCTCGGAACCGCCGTTCGGTGTTCCTGTCAGCAGGACGTCGACCCGTGTCCCGGCGGTGACAAAACCAGCGACTGAGACCACGTCATTTACCTTGACGGAAATGGCTCGCATCCCAGGAGGAATGAGCGAGGGCAAACCCGACCCCGCATTCTCACCGGCAAGCTTTGTGGGCAGAATGAACTCGCCCTTGGTGATAGGGATGATGACACCGTGTCCGAGAACATCGGAGCGCCTGCGAGGGGCGCCGGAGGGAAGGTCGGCGACCGGGATGCGGATAATCTTGATGTCGTGTTCTTCGACGCGCGCCCCGACCTGAAGGTCGTCGGCAGCTACTATGACATCAATGCCCGGATCTGAGGCGACGCCGCTTTTCGATTGCAAGCTCTTATAGACATAAACACTTACAAGGAAGCCCAGCGCTAAGGCCAAAACTCCAATCATCAATAAACGCGTGCGGTTCATACTCTTCCCTTGCCCTACCGAGGTGGTCGGGTTGCACTACTGAATGGAACTCGCGACGTTCGAAAACACGTTATTCGCGTTGGAGCCGATCAAGCGTATGGTTCCAACCACAATCACGAGAATGACCGCCAAAGAATGACCGCCAACATGTCAGCATACTCCGCGATATCTTGCCCTTCTTCGCCGCTCCACAGCTGGCGTGCAAGCTCCATGGCATTCCTCTTCCTCATGTTTGTTGGATCGAGTGCAATGGTTTTTCCTCGCGCCCGAGTTGAAGATCTCAACCTTGGGCGCGGGGGCCCCATCGCGGCCATATTTTAAGCTTGGAAAGATTTCGGTCACTCGACAGGGTAATCATACCCTGCAATATGGCCGAAAGGTCGTAATTTCTTGCATACGGGGGACGCAAGGGTTACCCCGGTTGGGAGACCTGACCGTTCCAAGACTGTAACGCCCCGAGCGAGTCCGGCGGGGGTGAGATCGCCGTTGGCGTAGCTGGAGGTTTTCAGCCTCCCGAGAGACCCCCACGCGGCCTGGGAATGCTCAGCCGGCACAGGGTTCCGCCATTTCCGGGGAACATGTCTAGGCAAGGAGACGCTCGCTCACACTCCGCTGAACAACCGCGGCGAGCACCAACCAGGCAAGAGCGGTCCAGGAGTAGTAGAAGGCAGGTCGGTGATCCAGAATGAGCAGGAAAGTCAGGCAGTTAATGGCGAGGTAGGCGATCACTGCTCCAAGCCAGGTCTTGCGTGGGGAGCGCACGAGCAGCGCGGTCGCATAGAACACACTCGGCAGGAGCACAACCTGATCGAAGAACCAGGCATAGAACGTCGCCATGATCGAGACTAACAACAAACTCGGCAGCCGATCCCGCCATTCCCAGGTGGAACGCCAGCGGATCCAATAGAGGACAAACCAGACCGCGGCTCCCGCGAGTGGAACGAACTGCATGGCTGGCAAGCCAGAAATGTGGCGCAGCAGGCCGCCAAGAGTGGGGCTCTCCTGGAGGACAATTCTTTCTTCTCCAAGGTGTCCAACGTACTGTTGGAACGCTTGATGGTCCAAAAGGACTGCCAGGAAACTGGCGCCTGCGAGCACGGCGAGAACAGACGCGAGCGGTTTCCACCGCCGCCGATGGAGGGCACACAGCAACAGCGCGATCCAAAAGAGAAAGACCAGGTGTGGTTTTAGAGCGGTGAGAAACAGGAATGCGCCCGCCACATAGTCGTCGTGACTTGCTTCGAATCGCAGATACCCGGAGAGCCCAAACAGGACCAACGGTCCGATCTGACCGATGGCCAGCACGACCGCCACGGGCAAAAATGTGACCGCGACCATCCAGCCAATCCACCGATTCTCACCCTCTCCGTAAAGATCCCAAAGCCACTGAACCGAGACCAACGTAAGTGCAAGGCCAATCCCAAACCACAACGACTTTCCCGTGGAAAAAGAGAGCAGGCCAAACGGCACTATAACCGGCAACACCCAGGGAGGGTTGAGCATCACCAACGGGCCTTTGCCTGCGAAGGACAACCGGTTCTGGAGGTCTACGGTCTCGCGAGGCGAATAGGGATTACCTCCATCGAGGACGAGCCGGGCCGCCGTCCAATAGAATGCGAAGTCGTTCGCCGTCGCTGCCCGCTCACCCCCAAGCCTTAAGAGCAGCGCCAGCGCGACTACGAGTAAGCAAAGTATCAGCCCGACGCGCCACTTGCGCGCGCCCTGGCCTCCGGAGTTGTGCGAGTCGCCTGGTGTCATTGGGGTGCAGAGTTCGTCGTCTACAAAATGCAGCCTGAAAAATCAAACCGGCGCCAGGTAACCGGTAGTGCTTCTAACCTGCGCTTCGCGCCACGATTTACGTAGCAGCACGACCGCGAGCATCGGCAAATAGATCAAGAGTACGGTCCAGCGCCCGACCTGGGTGAAGCTGTGCGGAATGTGATACCAGCGCCACAGCCCCGCTCCCCAACTGAAGAAGACGGTCCAAATGATCTCGCGCCGCGACTGCGGAATCAGCCACAGTGTGAAGCTGTCGAAGAACCAGCGCTGCGGCATGAGACTGGAAAAAAACAGGAAGAGTGCGTCGCGATTCCGATATCGCAGCAACGCGAGCAGCAGAAGCGGCCCCGGAAAAACCAGAATTGGGATGAAGTGCTGATAGTTGCCCGCCTGCCTCAGCCACAGCAACGGCCATTTCGGCATCACCACCAGGCTCACGATCGCAATGACGACCGAGGCAATCACGCCGCGGCGACTGAGTCGCGCTAGGAAGACCGGCAACCCGATCTGAGGTTTGGCCATGGTCAGGGGCAGCAGCAGCGGGAAGAATGCGCTGGCGGCGATGACCGGGGCCCACTGCACCGTAAGAATTCCTCCCCAATATGGATAGGCGAAGAAGATCAGCAGTTTCGAGTAGCCGCCACGCGTTAGACCGAAAGCCAGCAGGGACGAACTGATCCCCCAGAAGGCGCCGGCGGCGACTTCCGGTTCGAGACGCACGAAGGGAAGAGCGAAAAGCCCCGCCGTCAGCGGATATTGCTCGAACGGCGTATCGTAGGGATTTTGCCCAGCCAGCAAACCATGCGCGAGATGCAGCGCCCAGCGGAAGTCGGCGGCGTCCTGATGGAAATGTTTCATCAGAAACCAGCAGAACCAGCCGGTCGCGAGGCCGATTGCCGCCGAGATTGCGATGCGCCATCGCATGAATGGGTCCGTGACCACACAGTTGTAACATGAGGCGCACGATCTGGATTCGTGGTGTCGCCGGAAAGGAAAGTGGAAAGGAAAGCACTGGAACCATGCTGAAGCGCGCGCCGTTGGTCGTCGGACTCGTCCTGGCTGTCGTCGCCTCGGCGAGCACATGGTTCTACGTCGACCGCATCCTGAAGGCGCAGCAGGTGGCCGATGCGGCAGTGCACAACCGTCCCCGCGGCAATTTGTCGGACCTCTATCCGCGCTGGCTGGGAGCCCGGGAACTGCTGCGGCACGGACGAAATCCCTACAGTGACGAGATCACGCGAGAGATTCAGCAAGGCTACTACGGCAGGCCGCTCGATCCCACCCGCCCTGATGATCCCCAAGACCAGCAGGGATTTGCTTATCCGGTCTACGTCGTGTTCTTGCTGGCGCCGACGGTCGATTTCCCATTCGAGCATGTGCAGATTGGCTTCCGCTGGCTACTGATCGCGCTGGCAGCGGCGAGCGTGCTCTTGTGGCTGAGAGTCTTACGTTGGCAGGTCCCGATTGGAACCGTGCTGATTCTAGTCGTCCTAATGCTGGGCTGGCTGCCGATGGTGCAGGGAATCAAGCTGCAACAACTGAGCCTTGTGGTGGCCGGACTGATGGCGGCGTGCGGTGCCTGCCTGGCCGGTGGATGGTTGCTCCTGGCGGGAGGTTTGCTGGCTCTAGCAACTATCAAGCCGCAACTCACCTGGCCTCTGGTCTTGTGGCTGCTGCTCTGGGCGAGCGGCGAGTGGCGCTCGCGGCGCCGATTTGTGTTTGGGTTTGTGCTGGTCATCCTGTTGCTACTGGGCGGAGCGCAGTTGATTTTACCCGGCTGGCTGTCCATGTTCGTCGCAGCCATTGGGCACTACCACCAGTACACGCAGAACCAGTCGGTGCTGGTCTGGATGTTCGGTTCGATCATCGGCCGAATCCTGGAGGTAATCAGCGTACTGGCCTGCGGCTTCTGCCTGTGGCCTGTACGCCGGGAACCGGCCACCAGCAGAGAGTTCGGTCGAGCCGTGGGCTTGATAATGGCGCTCACGGTCGTCATCGTACCCATGTTCGCTCCCTACAACCAGGTACTGCTTGCGCCCGCGATTCTGGCGCTGGTACGGAGTTTCATTTCGGCCGAGCCTGTCCTGCCGGCGTTTCGGCTGGCTGGCATGGTCGGCGGAGTCATGCTGGTTTGGCCGTGGATCGCCACCCTGGCACTCTCTGCCGCCTTCCTATGGCTGACTCCGGAACTGAGACAGCGCGTCTGGCCAATGCCGTTCTATTCCAACTTCATGATGCCTATCTTCATCTTTGGACTGGCGCTGCTGGATGCGCGGCTGAACCCTGCTCGCGGCTTGCGAGACGCTGCTGCCGCAGAGTAGTCTGATGCTGAAAGACTTACGGCGCTACCTCGGTTTTGGGGCATAGGTGATAATCAGCGAGGCGGCGACTTACCGTCCATAGCCCAGAGCATGGTCCTTAATACAATCAGTCATCACAGCTCCGGCTCCGGAGTTTTTCCCGCCCTCGTGTTCGTGCAGGGTAGCGAGCAGAAAAACATCATCCTCAACCGCACTCCGTTCAGCGTTGGGCGGAAAGTGGACAAGGACCTGGTGATCGCCGATCCACGTGTCTCCCGCGACCATGCCCAGATCATGCAGGAGGGGCAGGACTTTTTTCTCGTCGATCTGGGCAGCAAGCACGGTACCTATGTGAATGGCGAGCGCATCCAGCGCCAGAAACTGGAGCGCGGAGACCGGCTGGAGTTCGGAGCCCGAGATTCCGCTTACATCCTGTTTAATCCAGCGAACCGCACTTCCAACACGGCGCGGGAATTTCTCAGCCAGATTTCGGTCATCGCCATTAAGCCCGAGGCCACTGAACTGGAGAAGCTGACATTGTTTCTCGAAGCCGCCCGCAAGCTCAACACGGCCGGCGTTCTGGACGAAATTCTGATGACCATGCTCGATGTGACCTTGCAGCTCACCTGCGCCGAGCGGGGGTACGTTTTTCTCAAGGACGACGAAGGGAAGCTGCGCTTGATGGCTGGCCGCAATGCCAAGAAGGAGCCGCTGCTCGATGACAAGACGATTTCGCACTCGATTCTCGAGGAATCGATGCGCTCCAACTCTGAGTTCCTGGTGACCGACACCAGCGGTTCCCTCGATCTGGCGGGTCGGCAAAGCATCGTAGCGTACGATCTGCGAACCGTGGTTTGCATTCCACTGCGCAAGATGCAGGTGCAGGCCACGCGCGACGCACAGACTCCGGCACCCTCGGCCAACGCGGCCGAAGCGATGGGAGTGCTGTATGTGGACTCACGCTTTGCCTCGCGCGACATCGGCGGCGTAGACAAGAAGATTCTGCACGTGATCGCAACTGAAGCCGCATCTTTGATCGAGAACGCTCGCCTGGTGCAAGCCGAGGAAGAATCCCGCCGGTACCAGCAGGAGTTGAGCATCGCGGCCAGCATTCAGCAGCGGCTGATGCAGGTGAAGATTCCTGAGGTGCCATTTGCCCGCCTGCGGGGTAAGAACCTGTCTTGTAAAGAAATTGGCGGCGACTTCTTCGACGCTGTGAACACGAAGGAGGGCCTCGCGGTGGTGCTGGCCGACGTCAGCGGCAAAGGAGTTTCCGCCGCCCTGCTGGCGTCCACGCTTCAGGGAATGATCTACTCACACCTAAGTGCAGGCGTGCCCTTGTTGGATGTGGTCACGGCCGTAAATCGCTTCTTCACCGACAAACTGGTCGGCGAGAAGTACGCGACCGTGCTGCTCGCGCGTCTGCGCCGCGATGGCGAGCTTGAATACGTCAACTGCGGCCATGTACCTCCGCTGCTGGTTTGCCGCGGAGAAGTCCTACGTCCTCCTCATGGAAATGTTCCGGTTGGGCTGCTTCCCGACGCCACGTTTGAGAGCGCGTCCTGTCAGATGAAATCCGGCGACCGCTTCATTCTTGTGACCGACGGTGTAACGGAAGCGGAAAACGCCATGGGAGATTTTTTTGAGGACTCTCGGCTGGAAGCTGCCGCCGCCAAGTCCCCAACATTGGAGGGGATCTTCTCCGCGGTAACGGAATTCTGCGCCGGCAATCCCCTGAGTGACGACTGTACCGTGGTGGAGTTGTGCTACACCAGCGCCGAAAATTAGCCGGTTTCACAGTCGCTGTAACCGAGAGAGATCTATCATCCCGAACGCAGCGACCGATCTAGATGTTTGCTGGCAGCGGCAACACTGATGGTGCGAACAAAAACCTAGATCCCTCGCTTTGCTCGGGATGACAATCTGGTTTGCTTCACGCTAATGCCTGAAAATGAATCGGCCCGCACGCTTCACCCCTGAATCGCAACCGTAAAGTCGGTCCCCTCCCACCGATACTCCGCCGCCCAATAAAAAGTGAACGCCGCTTGCGAGGCCGCCGGCAGCGACGCAGTTGGCAGATCGAGGATGTGAATGCCGACGCCAGTATCGCGCGTCTCGGCGTCCTGCGAAGTCTTCCAACCGTCGATGCTCCAATGCACCAGGGCGGGGGAGAGGAGAATGATCCGCAGAGTTTTGCCCCGCGGAATAGCGCGTGTCTTGTTGTTGAATCTCCAGCCGAAAATCTGGCGCTTGTATTTTTCCACCAAATAGCGCTTGACCGTCTGCGGCGGTTGGTCGAAGACCTTGCCGTCCCGAATCGAACGTCGAAGCTTCACATACTCGGAATGGGCCCAGACGAGCGGGCAAGCGGATCCTGTAGGTTTGCCGCGAAAAAGTTCCAGCGCCGGAATATCTGCCGAGTCCCAGACTTGTTCCGGAAGCAAGCGGCTTTGTCCGGCTGTGGAGTGTTCCATCACGGCGAGCAGGGACTCAGCCTGGTCGACATGCCCGCACGCCAGCGCATAATGCGCGCGCTCCCCGGCTAGCAGCGGCCAGGGGCGGCCAATGCCGGTTCCGTCGAAAGCGGAGCCATCTTTGTGTTCGCCGTAGCCGTCGCCGTTATAGCGGTACCAGCACGGACCCTGGGCCAGTTCCACGCTCAGCAAAGCGTCGATCGCGCGCAGCGTGTTGAGAATGCGCGGATCGTCGGGCGCTCGCAGGCCGAAGCGCACCAGCGCCAGCGCGTCGGGGCTGAGGATGTGGTAAGCCCGGTCCCCATCCTGGCCCGGGGGACGATTTTTGATGGGAACGAAACCTTGCGTGGGCGAAGCGGAACCGTCCACGTCGGGCGGGGCGATGCGCACGTAATATCCCTCAATGCCGAGTTGCTGCGCCAGATCAGTTCCCGTGGCGTAGGTCCAGCGCTCGATGTTGTCGTTCCATGCGTCGGCGCTGTCGCGCATGGTCTGGGCTTGCTCGGAGTGCCCGGTCAGGTCCGCAATATCGGCTGCGGCCAAGAGAGCGGAGACTTCCGCCGCGAGCGTAAAGGGAGAATAACCACCGTCTTCCTCCCACCGGTCCTGTTGCGTGACCGGTCCGTTGCGCAGAATGAAACTCGCAGCCTTGCGCACCATCGGCCACCAGCGCTCCAGCATTCCCAGGCAGCCGGGAGCTTCGCGGCGCAGCAAGTCGAGGAGCAGGATGGGGAACGCGGTCTCGTCCATCTGGATGCCGCTCCAGTACGGACGCCCATCCAGCCAGAGATTCTGCGCCCAGTTCCCGGCGGCTTCCTGCGTGACTTCAAGATAGCGCATGACGCGGCACGCGTCGGTAACGGCACCAGCGGCGAGCAGAGCGCCTGCGGTCTCGACCAGATCGCGCGGCCAAACCAGATGATACCCGCCGAGATCTTCGTCGCCTTTGTTGAAGCCCCACGGAATCGAGAGACTGGCGATGATGCCGCCCAGAAAATCCTTCGACTCATGCGTGCGAAGAACGGCGGTTGAAGAGCGGTAAAGATCGATCTGGCGCGGAGGTTGGTCGAGGCTCAGCAGTTGGTTCTGCCAGTTGCTCCATTGCGATGCATAGTGCTCGCGGATTTCGCCATAGTCCTCAAACAACGTGGAGCGTGCCTGCTGACCAGCCTCCGTCCAAATGGCGCCAAAGCCCAGAGCCAGCAAGAACTCGCCGTTCGAGGCAGCCAAGTCGACCTCGCCGGTGAAGGCAATGTTCCCGTTCTCGGCCCGGGTGTACTCCCATTCCATCAGGAAGTGCTGGGACAGATCCTGCCATCCATCGGAGGCGGCGACGTATCCGACCGACATCTTGGTCCATGGTGCCGACGAGGCCAAGCTTAGACTAACGCCGTGGTGCTCGGCAAAGAACATGGGGAAACCCTTGTAGTCGCCGATCCATCCCGTGTTGCCGTACCCGCAGTTGGCCAAGTGGGGCGAGAGCAAGGCATAAAGATGATAGTCAGATAGCTGTCCTTGCAAGGGCTCGAAGCGGACTTTCTGCAGCACCACGTTGCGGTAGGGATCGCTGAGGACCTCTTTGTGGATCCGGTAGTGTCCGCTGATAGCGGTGTTGATAAGTTCAAACGCCGGGATACCGGGGACGACGGGACGGTTCTCAAACCTGCAATGCCGCTTTTCTTCTGAGAAGAAATCGCGTCCATTGGTAACGATAAATCCCATGTCGCGCGTGCAGGCCTGGTCAACGCGGGGGAAATAAACTTCGTTGAGAATGCCGTGACTGAGCGTGAACCAGACTTTGCTGTGCCGGTTGAGCGCTGTTCCGGCGCCGATTTTGGCGCTGGATGTCCAACGGGGCGGAATGCCGGGCCAACCGGGAGCGGAGCGGACTGGCGAATCACTCATAAAACCGTCGATCCTTCCGAGGCCGGGGGAGGACTCACCGGCGAAAATTACAGAACTTTGACAAACTGGGTTACGCTTGATGGTGTCATTCGCATCAAAATGTCAGACGCCCGGAAACGGCTTCCGCCGGGCGTAGATCACCGATAATAGACCGCGCGGACAGACCATAGCGAGCATAAGCAATGTTGAATGCCACTCGATCATTGGATGCACGAACGATGGATGCACGAACGATAGTTCGAGCGGCAATTCTGTGTGTCTGTGTCGCAGTATGCTGCGTGGTGCAAGCCGAAGACGCTCCTCCCCTCGTCTCTTCATCGCTGCTCGACCGCGGATTCTCCGGACTCTACAATCTCGACTTTTCCGGAGCGCAAAAGGATTTCGCGACCTGGCAGGAACAGCATCCCGAGGATGCGGTTGGCCCGGTCAGCGAGGCGGCAGGCCTGTTGTTCTCCGAGTTCCAGCGCCTGGGAGTGTTGGAGGCGCAGTTCTACGAAAACAATGCTGCCTTTGCCGCGCGGACGAAGCTGACGCCCGATCCGGCGGTGAGGCAACAATTCCAAAACGCGATCGGACGGGCGGAAAACCTGGCCCATGCACGGCTCGCCCAAGACCCAAAGGACCGCGACGCCCTCTTCGCTCTGACTTTGTCATCGGGATTGCAGGCCGATTATGCGGCTCTGATCGAAAAGCGAAATCTCGCCTCGCTCCACTTCACGAAACAGGCATCCATCGCGGCCGAGCAACTACTCGCCGTTTGTCATGATTGCTATGATGCGCTGCTGGCCACCGGGTTCAGCAAGTACATCATCGGCAGCATGTCGCCGCCGGTGCGCTGGATCCTCCGGATGGGAGGGCTGCCAGCCGACAAAAAGGGTGGGATCACGGACCTCGAGACAACCGCCGAGCGTGGACACTATCTTGCGCCCTTCGCCCGAATTCTCCTGGCCATTGTCTACGTCCGCGAAAAAGACAAGCCCCGCGCCCTACAGTTGCTCACCGGTCTTCGCAGCGAGTTTCCTGCCAATACGGTCTTTCCCAGGGAGATCGCTCGCTTGCAGACTGCCCCTTAGCGAAACGCGAAGAAGTTTCCATTCGATTCGGTTCGGTTCTGAAAGTTAATCCTCTCTCGAAGTCCATTCATCAGAAATTCACTCGTTTGTAACCGTCCTGTAACACTACGCCGATAGAAGAGAAGCGATACCTATTAGGAGGAGTTCATCTGGTGATGCGCAAAATCGTGCTGCTGTTGGCGTGTGTCCTCCTGGCCCTGCATGCGCTTGGGCAGACCAGGCTGAATGGAGCCGGCGCGACGTTTCCTAATCCCATCTACTCGAAATGGTTCAGCGAGTACCACAAGGTTCATCCCGATGTCGAAGTCAACTACCAGTCCATTGGCAGCGGTGGCGGAATTCGCCAGGTGATCGAAGGCACCGTCGAGTTCGGCGCCAGCGACATGCCTATGACCGACGATCAGCTCAAGGAAGCCCAAACCAAGCTGAAGACCAAGGTTCTCAATATTCCTACCGTGCTGGGAGCCGACGTTCCGGCCTACAACATTCCGGGCGTGACCGGCGAAGTGAAATTTACACCTGATGCCCTGGCGGGAATTTTTCTGGGGACGATTACGAACTGGAACGACAAGGCCATCGCCAGCGTCAATCCCGCTATCAAATTCCCTAATCAAGAGATCATCGTCGTCCACCGGTCCGACGGAAGTGGGACGACGTTCATCTGGACCGACTATCTTTCGAAAATCAGCCCCGAATGGAAAGGCCAGGTGGGGAGCAACACGTCCGTGAAGTGGCCGAAGGGTCTCGGCGGCAAGGGCAACGAGGGCGTGGCTGGATCGATTCGCCAACTGCCGGGGTCTATCGGCTACGTGGAATTGATTTACGCCGTGCAGAATAAGATTGCTTACGGCAGCGTGAGAAATTCCGCTGGCACCTTCGTGACGGCGTCTCTGGAAAGCGTGACGGCAGCGGCCGCTTCGGCTTCGAAGATGCCTGCCGATTTCCGCGTCTCCATCACCAATGCTCCCGGCAAGGACGCTTATCCGATTTCCAGCTTTACCTGGCTATTGATTCCTTCTCAAGGCAAGGATCCGGCGAAAGGCAAGATTCTGGCCGATTTTCTCAGCTGGATGGTGGCCGAGGGCCAAACCATGACGACTGCGTTGGCCTACGCCCCGTTGCCGGAAAACGTCGCCGCCAAGGTCAAGGAAGCCATCAAGCAGGTTAAGTAGCCGCCCCGTTGGGGGTTGGGGTGAGTTTCATCCATAGGCAGTAAAAAGGAGAGGACGATGAAGTCTGCATGGAATTTGTGCGTAATTCTATTTCTGGCGACCGGACTGGTAGCGCAAACCAGTACGCCGCCCAAACCCAAGAAAGCCAAAGCCGCTGCGACCCTCACAGCGGCGGACGTGCAGGCCCTCAAAGACGCGATCGCGGCCCAACAGGCTGCGCTGGCGCAGCAGTCCCAACAGATTCAGGAACTCCGGGATGAACTTCATCGCAAGGATCAGGCCGTACAACAGGTTCAGACCGTAGCGACCGATGCTGCCAGCAAAGCCGACGCAGCTCAGAACACCGCGGCCCAGCAGCAGGAGACCGTGGTTGCGGTCAAGAACGACGTCACCGACCTCAAGACCGGATTGAATAGTGCGGTTTCGACTCTGCAGGAAACGCAGAAAGCCGTCAACGAGCCTCCCACCGCGCTCCACTTCAAAGGAGTCACCATTACACCGGGTGGCTTCCTGGCGGCTGAATTTGTGCGCCGCTCGCGCGCCCTGGCGGCGGATATCAACACGCCCTTCAACAATCTGACCATGCCCGGCGCGTCGCAGAGCAGTATCTCGGAGTTCTTCGGATCAGGCCGTCAGTCCCGCCTCTCGATGCTGGCCGAAGGCCGCCTGAAGAGCGCAAAGCTGTCCGGCTATGTCGAGACCGACTTCCTCTCGGCAGCGACTACCTCGAACAACAACGAAAGCAATAGCTACTCTCTCCGTCAGCGGCAGGCCTGGGGCCAGGCTGCGTTCGATAACGGCTGGAGCCTCACCGGCGGCCAAATGTGGAGCCTGGTGACGGAAACCAAGCACGGCACCGACAACCGCACCGAGGCCCTGCCTATGACGATCGATCCGCAGTACACGGTCGGATTCAGCTGGGCACGCCAGTACGGTCTCCGCCTGTCGAAAAACTTCGGCAATAAGGTGTGGTTTGCGGTGTCGGTGGAAAACCCACAGGCGACGATCTCGACTCACGGCAACGCCTCCAATTTCCTGATCGGTTCGGCCGGAGCTGCCGGGGGCCTTTACAACCCCACGATTACCACTTGCAGCACCAGCCTTAATAGTGCCGGTGCTCCCGTCACAACCTGCACACCCACCACCAGTTACTCGTTCAATCCGGCGCCAGATATCGTCGCCAAGCTCGCCTTTGAACCTGGGTTCGGACACTATGAGATCTTCGGTGTCTACAGCCGCTTCCGCGACCGTATCTTTCCTTGCGCCGAAGCATCCTCCAAGTTCCCCTGCGGTACGATCACAGCGCCCAGCACGGCGGGAGCATTCAACAGTTCCAAGGACGGAGGCGGCGTTGGCGCGAATGCCCGCTGGTCTTTCGCTAATAAACACCTCGACGTCGGGGTGCACGGCTTTGCTGGCGATGGAGAGGGACGATATGGCACGGGTACCCTCGCCGACGCCTCAATTAAGGGCAACGGACAATTTGACCTGATCCGGAGCTACCAAGGATTGGGAACGCTCGAATGGCACGGTCCCAAGCTCGACATTTACCTGAATGGCGGGATTGAATATGCCAGCCGCACCTGGGATTTCGACCCGATCTCGGGCAAGTATGTTGGTTACGGCTCACCTCATTTCAGCAACTCCGGTTGCTTTACCGAGACTCTGCCCGCCAATGGCACCGGCATTCTCCCCGGCGGACTCAGTTCCTGCACGGCAGATACTCGTTCCCTGGTCGAGGGCACAGTGGGATTCTGGGTGCGCTCCTACAACGGGCCGAAGGGCCGGATCCAGTGGGGTCCGCAATTCTCCTACATCAATCGGGATACTTGGTCCGGTACGGGTGGCGAGCCACACGGATTGGACGCCATGGTCTTCACCTCGTTCCGTTATTACCTGCCGTAGAGCGGAAGCGCTCGGCTCTCGTCCCCAGGCCGCAGGTGTATAACTCACCGGCATCCAGACAAAGTCTGGGTGCCGGTTTTATTTGCCGAGGATCATGCCCAAGCCGTATAGGAGTTGAGTCCGACCATCGCCCACCGGTCTCGGGAAATGCTTTATACTTATTCTTCGGCATGCTTCTACGTTCGAGCACTTCCCCTCTGATTGGCAGCGTGAGAGCGCAAGTTCTGCTTGCTTACCGGGCACATTAGGGCGTTCCCGTGGACATTGGCTCCGCGGAAGACAAGGGACGGCGAGACTGTGCAGAATCCTGGACCATCGCCTATACTTGCAAGCGCTCGACGGCAGTGAAATGGGCTATGTAGACGTCAGCCGGAGCAGAAAGCGGCACCGATAACGAACTGATCGCTTAAGTCATGGCTCGTATCGCACTCGATAACCCCCAGTACTACCTCAATCGCGACACCTCGTGGCTCGCCTTCAACCGGCGTGTGCTCGAAGAGGCCGACGACGAAGGGAATCCGCTTCTGGAGCGGCTGAAATTCCTCGCCATCTCGGCCAGCAACCTGGACGAATTTTTTGAAGTCCGCGTTGCCGCCATGATGCAACAGATCGAAGACGGCTACAACGAGGCCGGTCCCGACGGCCTGACCCTGACCGAGAAGCGGGGTGTGCTGAGCAAGTTGACTCATGAATTCGTCGACGACCAGTACGATTGCTGGGATGCACGGCTGCTTCCGGCGCTCACTGCCAACGGAATTCGCGTCCTGGGCCTCGAGGAACTCGACTCCAACGCCCTGCACTTCGTAGAACAGTACTGCGAGAAGGAACTTGATCCCCTGTTGACCCCGGTGACGGTGGATCCGGCGCATCCCTTTCCGCGGGTCATCAACAAGGCTCTGTGCGTGGGGTTCCTGCTGCGACGGCGTCGCCGCTCGGCTCTGACCTACACCGGGGTGGTGTCGGTCCCGAGGGCGTTGCCCAGGCTGGTCCGGCTTCCTTCAGAGGGTACGGTGGACTTCATTTTCCTGGCGGACCTGGTCGCCCATCATGCCGAGAAGATGTATCACGGCTACGACATCGTTTCCTCCGCTCCTTTTCGCGTCACGCGCAACAGCAATCTCTACTTGGCGGAGGAGGAAGCCCGTAGCCTGCTGGAGTCGGTGCGCACCGAACTGCACAACCGGCGCAAGGGGGATGCCGTGCGCATGGAAATCGAGGCCGACGCCGACCCCGAAATCATCGACCGGTTACGCACGGTGTTTGAGATCGATCCCTGGCAGGTTTTTTCAGTGAATGGCCCGGTCAACCTGGTGCGTTTGTTCAACATTTACGAGCAGGTGCAGCGGCCCGATCTCAAGTACCGTACGTTTACCCCGCGCGAACTGCGCCTGACTTCGAAGTCGAAAGACCTGTTCGAGGAACTTCGTAGCCACGACGTTCTGCTGCACCACCCCTACGATTCCTACGATGCGGTGGTCTCCTTCATTGGCTCCGCCGCGGAAGACGAAAAAGTTCTTTCCATCAAGCAGACGCTCTACCGCACGAGCGAACATTCGCACATCGTGCCGCATCTGATCGCCGCCGCCTCACGCAAGGAAGTGACGGCGGTCGTCGAGTTGAAGGCCCGCTTCGACGAAGCCTCGAACATCCGTTGGGCACGCGATCTCGAAGATGCGGGAGTGCAGGTGTTCCACGGCTTGGTGGGTCTGAAGACGCACTGCAAGCTGTCGCTGCTCGTAAGGCGTGATCCTGACGACGTAATCCGCAGCTACGCCCACATCGGCACCGGCAACTACAATGCGACCACGGCACGGATTTACACGGATCTGAGTTTGTTTACGGCCAATCCTGAAATCACCCGCGCTGTCCACGATGTCTTCAGTTTCCTGACCGCCTACGCTGAAAACCCAAGCTACGAACCGCTCTTGGTGGCGCCTCTCGATCTGGCGGAAAAGTGCATTGCCCTCATCGACCGCGAAGCCGAGCACGCCCGCCAGGGCAAACAAGCGCGCATCATCGCGAAGATGAATGCGCTGCTCGACAAAAATGTGATCCAGGCGCTGTACCGCGCCTCCCAGGCTGGCGTACAGATTGATCTGATTGTGCGCGGTATTTGCGCCCTTCGTCCGGGAGTGCGAGGGGTGAGTGAACACATCCGTGTGCGCAGCATCGTGGGCCGGTTCCTCGAACACAGCCGTATCTACTATTTCGCCAACGGCGGCGAAGAAGAGATCTTCATCGGCAGCGCTGACTGGATGCCGCGCAATCTCTATGAACGGGTTGAGGTCCTGGTTCCGTTGCGCGATGAAGTACTGCGGCAGCGGGTGCGGCATGAAATTCTCGACGCCTACCTCGCCGACAATCGCAAAGCGCGAATTCTGCTGCCCGACACGACCTACATCCGGGCCTGGCAGCCGTTGCACGGCAAAAGGAACCGGCGGCCGCCGACCGGAGAGGCGGCGTTTTGCTCCCAGAATTTTCTCATCAGCGTAGCGGAAGGAAAGACGCCCTCCGTCGTTCCGATGCCGGTTCCAACGCGCAAGCGTAGAGTAGTAGAGAGAAAGGAACGATAGGCGAGAATGATTCTCTACTTTTTACGCCACGCCAGCGCCGGCGAACACTTCGTCAACCCCAAGAAAGATGAAAAACGCGCCCTCGATAAAGAGGGAATCGAGCAGTGCGGTTACGTCGGAAGAGCTCTGACCGCTCTGGATGTGCAAGTCGACGTCATTGTTTCCAGCCCGCTCAAGCGTTGCACGCAGACCGCATTCCTCATCGGCAATGAACTAGGCTACGAGGGAAAGTTGCAGTTGGACCCGGGCCTGCGCCCCGAGGCCGGGCTCGCCGACTTCCGGAAGCTGCTCGAAAAATACGCGCGCCAGGAAGCGATTATGGTGGTCGGCCACAATCCAAACTTGAGCCAATTCCTCGGATCGGTGATCAGCGACTCCGGGTGCGAGGCTTCGCTCGAACTCAAAAAAGGCGCGGTGGCCAAGGTGGAGCTCCGTCGTACCTCCGGCACGCTACAGTGGTGCTTGACTCCCAAGATTGTGCGCGCGCTTTACGACACGGCGGTGGAAAGTTCCCGTCCAAAGACCTCGCGGAAGTAGTCTCGCTCCTTCTCGATCGCCCAGAGTTCCAGGTCCACCCCCATTCTCCGGCGCGGAACCAGCGTCAGCTTCACGGTCGGCGCCCGCAGGCTGATCCTTACCTTTTCCACCGCGCGGCTTCGGCCGAGATTCAGAGCGCGGGCAAGCCGCAGCAGCAGAATCGCTTTCTGGGCATTCTCTCGGTCGCCAGGTTCCACCATTTTCATGGGGCCATCCTCGACCGTGGGCCGCGACTTTCCCAAATACCGCGCAATGGCAGCGATCAGCCGCCGTTGCTGCGGAGTGTAGCCCAGGATTTCCGAGTTCGAAATGATGTAGTGGGTGTGGCGATGGTGACCGTTACGATTCACGTAGTCGCCCACTTCGTAAAGCATGGCCGCGGCCGAGAGCCATTCGCGGTATTCGGGAGGCAGCCGGTGCAGCGAGCGCAGTTCAGAAAACAGCTGCATAGCTGCGGCCCGCACGTCTAAAGCATGTTTGCGATCGATAAGGTAACGGTCGACCGCCTTGAGAATCGATTCCCACCGCTCAGATTCAATCTGCCGCCCCGATCGCGTGCTGCGATCGTAGTCGGCCGCCATCTGCGCAAGAATGCCGTCTCGCAAACCAAGGGGCGAATAACGAAAGCCGGCCAGGTGAAGGCGATCCAGCAATTCGCGATACACCATCGCCCCGGCCACAATGATCTCTGCGCGCCGCGGGCCGATACCCTCAATCTCTCGCCGTTCGGCCACGGGTAGCCGCGCCAGGCGCTTTGCAATCCGCCTCATCTCCGCGCCTGACACCACCGGGCGACGCCGGTTGTTGCCCCGGCGCAGGTGAGTAGCGACGGCGGCCAGCGCAGCCGCGGTTCCTGAGGTGGCAATTACACTCCTCACCCGGGCAGCCGCGATGCGAGCCGCGATCTTTCCCGTCTCACGAGTGATAAAACCCCGCAGTCGCGTCAGTTCGCCCTTGCGTGCGGGCTCGTGACTGAGGAACTCATTCGTCAGCCGCACCGCTCCCAGCGGCAGGCTTACCGCATCGCGGATGTGCCCGCCCTGGGAGACGGTCAGTTCACAACTTCCGCCGCCCAGGTCGATCATCAACGTGGGAGCCTTGTCGATGCGGGGGCTGGTAACCAGTCCAAGGTGAATGAGACGCGCTTCTTCTAGACCGGAGATGATCTCGACCCGCCAGCCCGTAGCGGATCGCACCCACTCCAGGAATGCCTGGGAATTTCGCGCATCCCTCAGAGCGCTGGTGGCAACTACGCGGACGCTGTCGGTGACGACCTGCTGCGCGGTGCGGTGGAAGCGGCGCAGCACCTTCACGGTCTCCGCCATCGATTCTGGCGTCAGAAAGCCCGAGCGAAATACTCCATCTCCCAGCCGCGTCACCTCACGATCCTCGTGGATGGGGCGGAGGCGCCCTTGTTGCAGGCGCGCAATCTTCAGCCGGACCGAATTCGAGCCGATGTCGACCGCCGCAAACGTGGGCATGGGGAGAGCACACAGTTTACATGCGGAGCGGAAGAACCGTCACTCAACTTCGGTGAGGCGGAGAAAGAAGATCGAGTCAGGGCTTCGCGGTCATCTCGTCCAAGGCAAGATTGAGTTCCAGCACGTTGACCCGGGGTTCACCCAGCAGGCCCAGATCTCGCTGTTGGATGTGGTGGCGGACTAGATCGTGCACCGCGGCCTCGGCAAGCCCCCGTTCGCGGGCTACCCGCGGAACTTGGAACTCAGCCGCAGCGGGAGAAATCTCCGGATCGAGGCCCGAGGCTGATGTCGTCAACAGATCCACCGCAATTGGCTGACCGGGATTTTCCTTCTGCAAGCTGGCGCTGTCAGCCCGAATGCGGTCAATGAGTTTCTGATTGGTGGGAGCGAGGTTCGTGCCGCCGGAGTTGGCGGCGTCGTATCCGACTCCAGCCGCCGAAGGCCTGGGATGGAAATACTTCGCGGAGGTGAAGGGCTGGGCGATGATGCGCGAACCGATGACGTCTCCGTTGCGCGAGACCAACTGCCCGTTCGCCTGGTTTCGGAATAGCACCTGGGCCAGTCCGGTTATCACGAGGGGATAGATCAGCCCCAGCAGGACGGTCATGACCACGGTCATCAATAGCGCAGTAACGAGATGCTTCTTCATATCATTCTTCCCGAGATCAGTCCTCAGGCCAGCCGCACGGCCGTGATCAGCACGTCGATCACCTTGATGCCAACGAAGGGCGCGATTAGCCCACCCAGGCCGTAGATAAAGAGATTGCGCCGGAGCAAGGCTTCGGCGCTCATGGCGCGATACTTCACGCCTCTGAGTGCGAGAGGGATCAGGGCCATAATAATCAGCGCATTAAAAATAACCGCAGAGAGCACGGCCGACTCCGGCGTCTTGAGATGCATGACGTTCAGCGCGTTGAGCACCGGGAACGTCCCCGCAAACATGGCCGGGATGATCGCGAAATATTTCGCCACATCGTTTGCGATCGAGAAGGTCGTAAGCGCGCCCCGCGTCATCAGCAGTTGCTTTCCGATTTCGACCACCTCGATGAGCTTGGTCGGATTGGAATCGAGATCGACCATATTTCCGGCTTCTTTGGCGGCCTGCGTACCGGTGTTCATCGCGACGCCAACGTCGGCCTGGGCCAGCGCCGGGGCGTCGTTGGTCCCGTCGCCTGTCATCGCAACCAATTTGCCTCCGGCCTGCTCGCTGCGAATGAGCTTCAGCTTGTCTTCCGGCGTAGCTTGAGCAAGAAAGTCGTCCACCCCCGCTTCACGAGCAATGGCGGCAGCCGTGAGCGGGTTGTCGCCGGTGATCATGACCGTCCGAATGCCCATGGCACGCAACTGTGCAAAGCGGTCGCGGATACCCCCCTTGACTACGTCCTTGAGGTGAATCACGCCCATGGCCCGGCAGTTCTGTGCCACGACCAGCGGCGTTCCCCCTGACGACGCGATCCGCTCCACGGTGGCCCGGACCTCCAGTGGCATGGCGTCGCCGTCTCGCTCGCAGTAACGTGCGATGGATTCAGCGGCGCCTTTGCGGATCTGGCGCCCATCCAGATTGACCCCCGACATGCGAGTCTGCGCCGTGAACGGAATAAACTCCGCTTCGTGGGACGCGAACTCGCGGCCGCGCAGCTTGTATTTTTCTTTGGCCAGCACCACAATCGAGCGGCCTTCCGGGGTTTCATCCGCCAGCGACGAGAGTTGAGCAGCGTCCGCCATGTCTGCCTCGCTCACGCCCGGTGCAGAGAGAAATTCGGTGGCCTGTCGGTTTCCAAACGTAATCGTGCCGGTCTTATCGAGCAGCAGTGTGTTCACATCGCCCGCTGCCTCGACCGCACGTCCCGACATTGCCAGCACGTTGTGCTGGACCAACCGGTCCATCCCCGCGATGCCGATGGCCGACAGCAACCCGCCAATGGTGGTCGGAATCAGGCACACCAGCAGCGAGACCAGAACAAAAACTGTCTGCGGCGACCCGGAATAGATCGCGAACGGTTGCAGTGTGACCACCGCCAGCAAGAAAATGATCGTCAATCCTGCCAGCAGGATGTTGAGTGCGATTTCGTTGGGCGTCTTCTGGCGCGCCGCCCCTTCCACCAGGGCAATCATGCGGTCCAGGAAAGTCTCCCCCGGGTTCGACGTAATCTTTACCTTGATGTGATCGCTGAGAACTCGCGTGCCGCCAGTGACGGCCGAGCGATCTCCGCCCGCCTCGCGAATCACAGGCGCGGACTCGCCCGTAATTGCCGATTCGTCCACCGAGGCGACGCCCTCCACAATCTCTCCGTCACCGGGAATTAGTTCCCCGGCAGAAACGGAAACCATGTCGCCGGAGCGGAGTTTGGCGCTCGCCACTTCTTCAATTTTGCCGTCGGAGGTGATTCGATTCGCCATGGTCTCCGACCGGGCCCGCCGCAAAGTCTCAGCCTGCGCCTTGCCCCGGCCTTCCGCCATCGCCTCGGCGAAATTGGCAAACAGAACCGTGAACCACAGCCACAGAGTGATCTGAAGGTTGAAGCGAAACGCCTCGTGCGGATGCAACAGCAGAAGAATCGTCGTGATCACGCTGCCGATTTCGACCACGAACATAACGGGATTGCCCATCATGTTGCGAGGGTTCAGTTTCAGCAGCGAACTCCATGATGCATCCCGAACCAGGTCCAGATCCCAAACTGATTTACGATGGCTTGCCATAAATTGCCAGAGAGTCTCCCTAGAAAGTCTTTCCCACGTGCAAAAGTAAATGTTCAAGAATCGGTCCCAGACTCAGCGCCGGAAAGAACGTCAACGCGCCCAGGATCAGGATCACGCTGATCAGCAGCAGCGAGAACAGCGGCGTCGTCACCGGAAACGTGCCCAGCGATGGCGGGACATATTTCTTCTCGGCCAGGTTGCCGGCGATGGCCAGCATGGGAATGATCATGAAGAAACGTCCGATCAATGTGGTGATCCCGGTCGCCGTGTCGTACCAGATTGTGTTGCCCGTGAGGCCGCCGAAGGCCGAGCCGTTGTTTCCGGCCGAGGACGTGAACGCGTAAAGAATCTGGCTGAGGCCGTGGGGGCCCGGATTCGAAATGCCCGCCGTGCCGAAGCCCTTGATCACCGAAATTCCGGTCAAGGTTAGGATGATGAGCGGGAAGACCAGCGACACCAGCATCGCCATCTTTACGTCGTAGGCTTCGATCTTCTTACCCAGGTATTCCGGTGTACGGCCCACCATCAGGCCCGCGATGAACACGGCCAGAACGATGTAGACCAGGATGCCGTACATCCCGGAGCCGACGCCGCCAAAGATAACTTCGCTCAGCATGATATTGACCATCGGAACCATGCCGCCCAGCGGCGTGAACGAGTCATGCCAGCCGTTGATCGCGCCGCAACTGGCGTCGGTAGTCACCGTCGCAAACAGAGCCGAGTTGGCGATCCCGAATCGCGTTTCCTTGCCTTCCATATTTCCGCCCGGCTGCGAACTGGTCGCTCCCTGAGCGACTGCGGAAGGATAAAGCGGATTGCCTTGCGCCTCGGCCCAGTACGCTACCGTTACGCCACAGAGAAACAGAATGGCCATCGCAGCCCATACTGCCCATCCATGAGCGGCCGAGCCGGTCATGCGCCCCAAGGTGTAAGTGAGGCCGGAGCCGATAGCGAAAATGCAAAACATCTCGATCAAATTGGTGAGCGGCGTGGGGTTTTCAAAGGGATGAGCGCTGTTCGCGTTAAAGAAGCCGCCACCGTTCGTCCCCCATTCCTTGATGAGCTCTTGCGAAGCAACGGGACCTTGCGCGATCGTCTGCGTTGAAACTGTGTCCAGGACCGGCTTGCCTGCCGCGTCCACGACCGGTTTGCCGTCGGCGCCCACTCGCTGTACCTGTTGAGGTTCGACCAACTTCACGGTGTCGTAGGGCTTGAGGTTCTGCACGACGCCCTGTGACACCAGCACGAGCGATCCCACCACGCAGAATGGCAGCAACACCCACAGACAGCAGCGAACGAAGTCCACCCAGAAGTTTCCGAGAGTCTTGGTCTGGCGGCGGGCGATACCGCGAATAAACGCGATGGCCAAAACAATGCCGGTCGCAGCCGAAGCAAAGTTATGAAAGGCCAACCCGGCCATCTGGGTTAAGTAGCTCATGGTGGTTTCGCCCGAGTAGGCTTGCCAGTTCGTGTTGGTCGTGAACGACGCCGCCGTGTTGAAAGCCAGATGCTCCGGCGTGACCGCCCCGAGGTGTTGCGGATTGAAGGGCAACATACCCTGAATCCGTTGGATCAAATAGAGCAACAGCATCGACACCCCGCTGAACAGCAGCATCGACGTTGCGTACTCAACCCAGCCCATCTCGCGCTTTTCATCGACGCCCGTAGCACGATAGAGCAGCCGCTCAATCGGCCGAAGCACCGGATCAAGAAACGTATGCTCACCCGCAAACACCCGCGTCATGAACACCCCGAGCGGCTTGGTGATCAGGAGGATCAAACCCAGAAACACAAAGATCTGCAGCCAGCCGTTCACCGTCATTTCAGAATTTCTCCGGACGAAGCAGCGCGTAGAACAAATACACGGTGGTTGCTGCGCTGATGATGAGCATGATGAGAGATTGAGTATCCATGAGTTCTCCTTACTTCATTCGGTCGCAGAAGTAAACGTACGCGATCGACAACCCGAAAAATCCTATGGTGACAGCGACCCAAAGAGCATCTTGCATAACGGTTCTCCACACCCAAATGCGACGGCCCGTACCACCCGCGTGGCTTCTTTATCCCTGTCGCAGTTGCCTAGGCGATCCGCTCGCCGGTCCCTGGCGGAGATGTACGTTTTGGGGCGCCAGGATTCACTAACATCAGTTTCCGTCGTCGGATCGATGGTCTGAACTTCGCCAAGTAAACTTGCATATCGCGAGGTTGCTGACTCGTTGCGTCTCGAACCAAGCCAATGAGTACACGCAGCAGAAATGTCACGGCGCCGATGCACAGTACTATCAGGGCCACTCGCATAACATTTCCGAAACTGGTTCCTGACAATGATTGGAGCACGCCGGGCATAAAGGCCGGCTCAAGAGTTCGTAAGGAATCCGTAAAGATGAGCCGGAAGCCGGCCGCGAGCCCCACTGCGGACGAACAATTTGGGTTTAGCGAGCACTCAGCAGCCCCATTCTGCCTCGCCCGGCTTGGCAAAATAGGGGCGGCTCGTGACACTCTGAGCAGGTGCCGTTGCCAGTTCCAGCAGCGCCAAACGAGCCGCTGCTACCATTAACTTGCGTTCCTGCTGCGGCGAGTGATCCCACGAAAAAGTTGCCCCTTCTCCGCCGGGAGAATCGAAGTCGTGCGCCAGAGCGGTACGATAGTGATGAAACAGCTTCGCCAGTTCTTCCGCAGAAACATCCTGAATCGACCACATATACTCTCAGCCTTTCTTGGATTTCAGCGATTGATCTCCACCTGCGTTGCCGCCGCCTGCCTCGATGGCGCGGGCTCGGATCAAAAACGCCAACAGGAGCAAGATCATGTTTCCATCCGCGGCCAGGAATCGGCTTCGAACTCCTGCCGTCTTCAATTGATTTGATAATGACGGGCGTAAAAATTGAATAAAGAGTTCATAGAATCTTCGTAATAAGCAGACCAGCGCTCTACCGAGCTCCGGTTTTCTTGCAACCGACTTAGCCTCGAGGAGAGAAAGAACATCGAGCGCGCGCGGAAGACCTGGCTACCTCGCTATCATGATGCCGAAGTGATTAAGAATTCGCAGAAACTGCCCACAGGTTCGCCGCCCCAACTGCAGATCGTTGTTTCCTCGAATGAATGTCATGCTAGCGGATATGGAGCGGGAACCGGTTGCGGGAACTGTGATGGCCGCGGAACGGTTTGGATCGTCGTGCGGGGTTAAGCTCGCGATACCAAATTCCGGGCTGAACGCGCACTACTCGCGCGGTTCAAACCGATAGCCCACCCAAGGCTCAGTGACGATATAACGCGGCGAAGACGCGTCCGGCTCCAGTTTCTTACGCAACTGCCCCACGAATACGCGAAGATATTCCACCTGCTCGGTGCTTTGTCCACCCCAGATGGCGCCCAGCAGAGTACGGTGGTTGACGACCTTCCCCGGGCGCCGAGCCAAATACACGAGCAGATCGAACTCTTTTGGCGTGAGGCGCACTTCGCGCTTGAGCACGGTCACTTTGTGGGCCTCTGTGTCGATGCGAAAGTCGCCAATCTCAATGATGGCATCCGCCTGGCTCTCGGTCGGAATGCGCCGAAGATTCGCTCGTACGCGGGCCAGCAGTTCGTTCATGCCGAACGGCTTGGTGACATAGTCGTCGGCGCCGGCATCGAGCGCTTCCACTTTTTGCCGCTCTTTGTCGCGAACCGAGAGAACCAGGATCGGAACCTGCGAAAATGCTCGAACCCTCCTACAAAGCTCGACCCCGTCCATCGCCGGCATCGACAGGTCTGTGATGATCATGTTCGGAGACCAATCCTTCATGATCTCCAGCGCCATTTCGCCGCTGTTGGCGACGCGAATGTCATATCCCTGCGCGGAAAGACTCGTGCGCAACACGCGGGTGATTTGCGGTTCGTCGTCGACGACGAGAATGTGAGGCGGGTCCGCCATCAGCGCGCCTCCTGGGTCACGATGTGAACGTCCACGGACGGCGACTCGCGCAAAAAGCGCTGAATCGCCGACAAGTACAGATAGCGCTGCCAACCGGTGCGCGCGGACCGGCCAAAGATCACCTGCGTGATGTGATGCTCCCGTACAAATTGGGCCACGCCATCGGCGACGCTTCTGGCGGATGTACGCATTACCTTGGCGCCAAGATTGTCGGCGAAGCGAATGTTCTCCGCCAGAGTTTTCTGATCCTCTGGCCGTGTATCGCGCCCCACGTCCACATAAAAAACGTAAAGTTCGCCTCCCATCGCCTGGGCCATCCGCGAGCCCCGGGCGATCAGATACTGCGCCGCGGGATTCGAGCTGACGCAGACCCCAATGCGCTCGCGTACGGTGTGCGCTTGCTGCGTCGCATCCTTATCCAGATAGGCGTCCAGGCTGCGATCCACCACGCCCGTGACCTGGCGCAGCGCCAGTTCGCGCAGGGCAATCAGGTTGCCGGGCCGGAAGAAATGCGAGAGCGCCCGCTGGGCGCGGTCGACAGGATAAATGTCGCCCCGCTGCATTCGCTTCTGCAGCGCCTGCGGCGTCAGGTCGGCAAGCACGATCTCGTCCACGCGCTGCATCACCCAATCCGGCACAGTCTCGCGGACCTGCACGCCGGTGATCTGCTGCACCGTCGGGCCAAGGCTCTCGACGTGTTGCACATTCATGGTGGAGAGCACATCAATTTTGGCGTCGAGCAGTTCCATGACGTCTTCATAACGCTTGGCGTGCTTACTGCCTTCAATGTTCGTGTGCGCCAGTTCATCAATGAGCGCGACCGCCGGTTTGCGCGCCAGGATGGCGTCCACGTCCATCTCGTCAAACACTGTGCCCTTGTACTCGATTTTTCGAGGAGGAATGCGGTCGAGCTTGGCGGCCAGTTCCGCCGTGGCCTTGCGCCCATGACTCTCCACCACGCCGACGGCAACGTCTTCGCCGCGACTGGCGCGCCGGATGGCCTCACTCAGCATGCTGTAAGTCTTGCCCACGCCCGGAGCGTAGCCCAGAAAGAGTTTGAAAATGCCACGGTCTTTCTCCGGGGAAACTTCCTGCAGCCACTCCTCGGGGGTCTTGGCCATCGCAGCTATTGTCTTTCGCAGCCTGGGATTTGTCACCCCCATCGTACAATGCGGATGTGAAAGCCGGAGTTCAGACGCAGGCAATGCGCTATGTGGTCGTAATCGCAGCCATCGCAGCCATCACAGCCATCGACTTCCGGCTGCACGTCAATCACACGACCGTTGCGCTGATGTTTCTTGTCGCCGTACTGCTGGTCTCCGCATATTGGGGGCTGCGCTACGCGCTGGTGCTGGCCGTGGGAGCCACGGCTGCCTTCAATTTCTTTTTTCTGCCTCCGGTGGGAACCTTCACCATCGCCGATCCGCAGAACTGGGTCGCTCTGTTCGCCTTCCTCGTCACCGCGCTGGTGGCCAGCAACCTGGCCGAAACCGCCCGCAGTGAGGCGGAGGGCGCCAAACAACGCCGCCGTGAGGTTGAGCGTCTCTACGGTCTCAGTCAGCGCCTGCTGGCTTCCGAAAATGTTCTGGAACTTCTCAACGCCTTGCCGGCCTATGTGCAGGAGTCATTCTCGGTGGGGAGTGTCGCCGTCATGGCTGCGGATCACCCGTCCGTCTATCGCTCCTCGCTCGATGCCAAATTCGACGACACCGTCCTGCGCTCGACTCTGCTGCGGGGCGAGCCGATTACGCAGGCGGGAATCTCCTATGCGCCCTTGCGGCTCGGCATGCGCACGGTCGGCGCTCTCGCCGTAACCGGAGATGAGCTCTCGCGCGAAACTCTCGATGCCCTCGGAAGCCTGGCGGGCCTTGCCATTGAGCGCGCCCGCGCACTCGAAGCGCTCAGCAAGCATCGCGCCGAGCAGGAGCATGAACGCCTACGATCGGCCTTGCTCGATTCCGTCACCCACGAATTCCGCACTCCTCTCACTTCGATCAAGGCCAGCGTGACCACGTTGCTTTCAGGCGCGGCGCTCGACGAACAGGGAAGAAGGGACTTGCTGACCGTAATTGACGAAGAGACCGACCGCTTGAACCGGCTGGTCGGCGAAGCCGCGGAAATGGCGCAGCTCGATGCCGGCCAGTTCAAACTCGATCTCCAGCCACATTCCATCCAGGACGCCCTCCAACCTGCGCTATTGGACGCCAAAGCGTCGCTCGAGAGTCATCCGGTCGAAGTTGTGGTTCCTGGCGGCTTGCCAAAAGTCCCAATGGACCTCGAGCGCGTTCGCGAAGTGCTCATGCATTTGCTGGAAAATGCCGGCAAGTATTCCGACGCGGGGCAGCCGATCAAAGTCACCAGCGAAGTGAAGGAAGAACGCCTGGTCACCAGCATTTCCGATCGTGGCCCCGGTATCGATTCGTTCGAACAGTCGTTGATCTTCGAGAAATTCTATCGCGGCCAGCACCAGCGCTACGCCGCCCCCGGGACCGGCATGGGCCTGTCCATCGCCAAGGTCATTGTCGAAGCTCACGGTGGGACGATCGGTGTGGTCAGCCAGTTGGGAAGCGGCTCAGTGTTCTCGTTCACCCTGCCGCTCGACAAGAACTCTCGCTCGGTCCTAGCCCCGCGCGGGAAACAATAGTCAGGGCTTCCGCCGGTTGAGTGGAGCGGGCACTCATGCCCGCTTGCCTGCCACATCGATGAGGCTAGCGGCAAGAGGGCCTGCTCCCCACGTTTTCCGTATCAGGGAATCGCTTAACGATGCCGTAAGTGCTGCCCCCAAGGAGATGACCTTTCAGCAAACTGCTAGGCTACAATCATTTGCACTCAAGAATCACAAGCAGTCTGTTTCCCATCTGGGTGAAGCGAATCTATGGCTAAGACCGCAACCGGTGCGAGCGCGCTTGATAGCAAAAAGATTTCCTATAACCGCTTCCTTCTGGTGGTGGCCGGACTCGGTGGCCTCCTCTACGGCGTGGATGTCGGTATCATCGCGGGCGCATTGCCGTATCTGGAAGCGACTTCGGGCTTGAACGCCGGCCAACTCTCCATCGTGGTCGCTGCTGTGCTGCTCGGAAGCGTGATCTCGACGCTGTTCGCCGGCGTGCTGGCCGACTGGATCGGCCGCAAGTCGCTGATGGCCCTCAGCGGGGTCCTGTTCGTTATCAGCATCCCGACGATCGCTCTGGCGCACGGTTACAGCCCATTAGTGTCGGGCCGCCTCCTGCAGGGCGTCAGCGCGGGCTTAATCGGCGTGGTCGTTCCGCTCTATCTCGCGGAGTGTCTCACCGCCTCAAACCGCGGCAAGGGCACCGGCATCTTCCAGTGGCTCCTGACGGCAGGAATCGTAATCGCAGCACTGGTGGGCGTGTATTTCAGCTTCCGTGTGGACCAGGTGGCGAAGCTCGGGGACGCCGCCAAGCTGCTCGCCTTCAAAGACACGGCCTGGCGCGGCATTTTTTGGGTCTCATTGCCTCCGGGCATTCTGTTTGTCATCGGGAGCCTAATGATTTCCGAATCGCCCCGCTGGCTCCTGCGACGCAGCAACAGAGACGCAGCTTACGCCGCCCTGCTGCGCTCGCGCACCACCGCCCAGGCCGATCTGGAGCTTAAGGAAATGGAGGACGCCAACGCGTCCGAAAGAGGCAAATCGTCAACCGCCGGGGGTGTCAGGGAATCACTGCTGCGCCGCAAGTATGTAATTCCGTTTGTGCTGGCCTGCATCATCCTCGCCTGCAATCAGGCGACGGGAATTAACTCCATCATCGCCTACAACACCAACATTCTCCTGCAGAGCGGACTCTCCGACGTCGCCGCTCATTGGGGATACGTCGTCTTCACCATAATCAACTTTGCCGTCACCTTCGGCGGCGTAGTTTTGGTCGACCGCAAGGGCCGTAAGTTTTTGCTCTCTCTTGGAACCGCGGGAATTATCGCCTCGCTCGTCGGCACTGGCGTGTTGTTTCACGGCGCCGAAAGTTCGCGCGTGGACACCAAGACCGCGGTTCAATCGATGGTCAGCTCCGACCAGACACTCGCACTGTTCTACGACCAGATGCTGGCCAACCAACTTTTGAACCAGCCCGAAGCAAATCGGCCGACGTCACTGGTAGTCATTTATTCCTATGGAGACTTCCGGGCGGCAAGCCAGGTCGTTCGTTCTGACGAGCGGGGTGCCAAACCGATCGAGATCACGCGGGAGAGCTGCGTCCCGGCCAACAAAGTAGTCGCCTTTTTCTCCAACCCATTCGGCAATCTCGACGCCTCCCGCAAAGCGCCGCTACGAATCGAGAACGCACTCATCAGCCCGGTGCCAAGTCGTGGCAACGGCTGGCTGGTGGCGGTCACGCTGTTCGTATTCATGGCGTTCTACGCCGTAGGCCCCGGGGTGTGCGTGTGGCTCGCGCTCTCCGAACTGATGCCTACCCGCATTCGTTCCAACGGAATGAGCATCGCCCTGGTGCTGAATCAGGCGGTCTCCACCACCATCGCGGCCATCTTCTTGCCCACCGTCGGCAAGTACGGATATTCCACCATGTTTTTCGGCTTCGCCGGCTGCACCGTGATCTACTTCGTCACCGCTACTTGGTTCCTGCCGGAAACGAAAGGAAAGACGCTCGAAGAGATCGAGGCGCATTTTGAAGGCTCAGGCGCGGCATCGTAACCTGTCGTTTGTGTGGTGACAGCCGCCAAGCCTGCCCTGAGCGAAGTCGAAGGGCTGTCCGCGGAGCCAAGCTCCGCCGGGGTTTGCCCGGCACACCAGGAATGATTTACTCTCAGCCCCAGTCCCTATGACTTCTACCAATCAGAAAAAGAGCACCACCGACAAGCACTCCCACGTCATGCGGCGCGAGATTTACGAGCAGCCCGAGGCCATTGCCAAAACCGTCCAGAAACATTTGCAGAACGATCTGATTTTCCCCGGCGAACTCGACGCGATCGAAAGCTCGCTCCGCCCCTTCGAAAAACTCATCATCGCCGCCAGCGGATCGAGCCGTCACGCGGGCCTGGCCGGCGAAATCATGATCGAAGATCTTTCCGGCGTTGCGGTCGACGTGGAATACGCCAGCGAGTACTGCTATCGCTCAACCCATGCGGCCGTCGATCCGATTGTGATGGTCATTACGCAATCAGGAGAAACCGCCGATACCATCGCCGCGCAGCGCGAAGCCCTCACCCGCGGCGTCAAGACCATCGCCATCTCCAACGTGTCCCCGGCCACCATCGTGCGCGAGGCCAGCGCCGCCCTGATCACAGGCGCAGGTCCGGAGTTAGCGATCCCCGCCACCAAGAGCTTCACCACTCAGGTCACGATTCTCTATCTGATGGCATTGTTCCTCGCGCGCAAGCGCGGACGCATGACTTCGGAAGTGACGCGTTCGTACCTCGAACGCCTCCTGCGCCTGCCCGACGCGATCGAACAGAGCCTCCAAACCTGGGACAATCTAGCCGAAGAATTCGGCGCGGCACATTTCAAAGCAGAAAAGTTTCTGTATCTCGGCCGCGGGGTGCACTATGCCATCGCGCGCGAGGGCGCGCTCAAGCTCAAAGAGATTTCTTACGCTCATGCCGAAGGCTATCCGGCGGGCGAACTCAAGCACGGCCCCAATGCATTGGTGGATGAGAAGCTACCGGTCGTGGTCCTCGCCACCTGCGACCAAGCCGATCCCGATTCGGTCTTGCGCTACAAGCGAACCGTGGACGTCATGAAGGAAGTGAAATCCCGGCGTGGCCCTCTGTTAGCGGTTGCAACCGAGGGCGACCATGAAGTCGCCACCGTCGCCGAGCAGGTATTTTACGTACCCCCAGCCCCAGAGTTGCTCCTGCCCATCGTCGAGGTGATCCCTCTCCAGCTCTTCTCCTACCATGTGGCTGTCAACAAGGGATACGACGTGGACCATCCGCGGAATCTGGTGAAGGCGGTGGTCACAGAATAGTTGTTGTGTCTTGTGTGGGTCCGGGTCTCAGACCCGGACAGGCCGGGCAACGCCCGGCTGCTTCCACTGCTCCCAACACTCCCAATTCTAAGCGTTCACCAGGAACCGGCTGAGCAGCGACTCCAGTACCGCCGCCTTCTTCCGCAGCGCCTTTTTGAAAATGATGATGGTCCGTGAGGGAAATCTCCATCCGCAGCGTACGATGCCAGTCATCCCAGATACCTACTCTTGTCAGGGCCTGGCGGCCTTCCGATCTGCACTTGCTCCGCCTGATGGCTCTCGACCGACAACTTCCTCAGCGACAATCTTTCATGATGCGCCAGCAGCAGCCCCACCGGCACCACGGCCGCAAACGTCACCAGCCACAGCAAAATTCCGCAACTCGCCGCCATCTCCGGTGGCACGTCGAACACGCTCGACAGGGTAGCAATCGTTGCCATCTGCGACCCGCCGCCCACGGCCGGCAACTGCAACATCGAGCCCAGCATGCTCGAAAACATCAGAATCAACAGCTGCGAAACCGGGATCGCCAGCGCATCTACTCCGTAGGAATGGGTCACCTCCTGATACGCCAATGCAATCACGTACCACATTCCCACCGATACCGCTGTGAGCGACAGCAGGGACACCGGCCCGTGAATCGTGTTCAGGCCCATGCCGAACTCGCGCACTTTCTGCCCCAGCTTGTGTCCGAGATTCGACGCAAGGTGGGCGAAGCGCTGCTCCACCCAAAGCGCCGCCTTCTCACCGTTGCGCCCGATGATCACTGCCAGTACTGCCGTTCCAACCACCAGCACAGTGAGGATAAACCCCAGTTCGCGGAAGCGAACGTAGTACTCGGGATGCGGTATCGAAGGCAGTGCGCTAGGAAGGAAGATCGCGAGCAACATCAGAATCGTAAATGCGCCCATATCAAAAATGCGCTCCACGCCCCAGACTGCCAGTTGCGAAGAAAAGGGAAGGGCGGTCCGCCGCGCAATCAGGTACGGACGAATAAATTCTCCCGCCCGCCCCAGTAATGCCAGCCCGGTGAACCCGACCAGCGTGGGCGAGACCAAATCAATCGTCCTGGTTTTCGGACGCACCGGCTTCAGGAAAATTTTCCAGCGCCACGCCCGCATCCCGTATCCGACATAGATCAGGGCGATGCCATGCAGGACGTGCCATTTGTTGATCCGGTGGGTCTGGCTCCAGAACGTTCCCCAATCGAAAGTCCGCCAGTGCCGGTATTGCAGGTAAACCAGAACGGCCAGGATGAGGAACACCACCACACTGGCCAGGATTCGCTTTTTATCCATGAAGGGGAAAAACTCCGCGCCGCGGCCCAAGCAACGCGAAGCGGGAAACGGCAGTACCAAAGGTATAAGACCCTTTCGAACGGGTCAAACGCGAGTGGTATCTGTGGTCTGGGTGTGGAGCGGGCACTCCGGCCCGCTGCCTTTGACTCTGCTTTCTGATTCTAATTGTTGTAAGAACGGCCGCCCACGCCGCAATCACCTTCACTCACTCGGCGACGGACTGGCTTCCGCCTGCGTGACGGGCTTAGGATGTTGCACCCTCGCTGTGGAGCCTGGCGCCTTCGGGTTCGTTTTTCTGCCGGCAGGGTTATTCTCCGCAGGAGTACTCTTCTCGGAAGAAGCAACCGCTCTTCGTTGCGCGGTCTTTTTCTTATTGAAGTCCTTCACGATGCGCGCCACGTAAGCCCGCGTCTCATGAAACGGAGGCACCCCGCCAAACTGTTCCACCCGTTGCGGCCCGGCGTTGTAAGCGGCCAGCGCCTTCACCAGGTCAAAGTTGTAGCGCTCCAGCAACTCCCGCAGATATCTCGTCCCGCCCTCCACGTTGGCCCGCGGATCAAACGCATTTGGCACGCCGAGCTGCGACGCGGTTCCCGGCATCAGTTGCATCAGCCCTTGCGCCCCTTTCGGCGACACGGCACGCACATTGAATCCGCTCTCCGCCTTGATCACGCTGTTCACCAGGTCAGGATCCAGCCGGTAACGCCCACTTGCCACATTTACCACTTCATTCAGATCCACCGAACCCGGCGCGCGGAAGCTAGGCTGCGACATGGGTGCCCCATTTCTCGCGTAGTTTGCGAGAGGTGGTGTTCTTGACCTTGTCTCGTTTGCAACTCCCGATTCCGAAACCGGCGGATCTGGTGCTTCCTCGTAGTGATCGATCTCGGCCGTAGGTATGTCCACAAAGCTGGCTCCGTCGGCGCTCATATAAAGACGCGTAACCTCCCCAACAACTTCGCGCCGCTGATGTTGGATGGTGAATCCGTTCCTCAACACTGCCACCTCGGCGGCAAAGCAGGGAAGTGCCGCCGCCGCCAGAATTGCGACGGCCCCAACACGCAATAGATATGAGTACAGACGTCTCATCTGTTACCAACCCCGAATCCCAGCCAACGACTACGGGGCTACCAACGACGATTGCCCCAGCGCAGCCTCGACTGCAGCCGCCACGCCGCACTCGTCATTCCCCCGGGTCACCGTCCAACCCCGGCCGCGCAGCTCGGCGCAGGCATTCCCCATGATAACCGGATACCCCGCAAACTCAAGCATCTCTACGTCATTATGATTGTCACCGACGGCCATGACCTGTTCGCGCCGATAGCCGCGATAGGCCGCCCAGCGCTCCAGGGCATGCCCTTTCGAGCAGCCCGTATTCAGTACGTCGATCATCGACAAATCCCGCAGGGGATACTCGGTCCGCAACACCGTCACCAGCCCATCCATCCCGGCTTGTCCCAGGGCCTGCAAAGCCTTGCTCATCCGCGCCATCGACCCACAAAACATCGCCTGCACCGGATCAGCCGTCAGCGCCCTCTCAATGGGCACCACGAACTCGATGTACTCCCTATTCTTCTCAAGCCATCGCCGGATGCTCTCGCCCAGTTCATCGAGCCGCTCCAGCACAATCGCACCCTTACCTTCGGTGTCAAAGGTCAGAACGGTGTTGCCCCGGAATTCTTGCATCGCCACGCACAGCCGCCGGCAAGTTTCGGCCGGCATCAAGTCGCGATGGAACCTCTCTCCGGCCAGCGACCGCGTTACCGCCCCATTGGAACTGATCAGCCACAAATCGAATCCAAGCTGTTTTGCGATCGGCAAGGCAAACGTATGCCTGCGGCCGGTGACCAGCACAATTTCGATTCCGGCCGCATGCGCCCGCCGCAGCGCCGCCAGGTCGCCATCGGAAATCTGAAATTGTGGATTGAGCAACGTGCCGTCGATATCGGTCGCCAGCAGCCGGATGGGGGGCTTCGAACTCGTCACCATCATCTATTTTACCATCAGCCACTCACCAGTCCCGAGCGGACCATGGCTTGACATCGCCTTCCCATCAGGCAGAATAGTTAATACCAAAATAGACTCTGTGTCGTAGCTTGAGCGTGCAGACAAGAGAACAAATAGCGATGCGTTTCGAGCCGCGAAGCGGCGCAAGAATAAAGCCCAGGGCGCAAGTCGTGGGTAAATGTAGGAAATAAACAAGCCCCGAGGGGCAGAAGAAAGCCTACAACAGGGCCCAACCGCACCCTCGCAGAAGGAAAGATTGATCGAATCGTTCATGCTTCTCCGCCATTGGCTACTCGTCTCTTGTGTACTCACACTTCTCGCCGCAGGCCTGATCTCGTGCGGCTCGAGCAACCAGAGCATCGGCCGGGTGCTCACCTCAATCGTCGTCACGCCCCAGACGGCGGACGCCGAAAGCTCTCCCATTGGACAGGTCGTCTTCACGGCGACCGGCACATTCAGCCTCCCGCCCTACACCGGTCCGTTGACTTTTGTGGCTCCCTACAGCGGACAGTTCGTCGTCAACAATCCCACCAACGCGACCATCGCAACCGTAGTCTCTAACGGCACCGGCACTGTAACCGTACAATGTGCCCCCAGTGCGTCGGGGAGCGTGTACGTAACCGCGACCGCGTCCGCCAACAATGGCAGCACTCTGGTGGTCTCCGGCAGCGGCCAACTCACCTGTCCCTAGCACCGAAATCCCCCAAGCTCAGTTACTCAAATTGCCAGGCTCGCTCACCTTCTTGCGGAGAATCCCGGCCGAGGCCAGCGTCACCACCAGCCCGATCGGAAAAACTTCCATGAAGGTCATGGCCACATTGATCGCCGGATTGTCATACATCACCTTGAACTGCTTTGCTTTTTCCTCTGTCTCCGCCACCTTCTGCTGGTTCGCCCCGGACGCCTTGGCGTGCTCCACCATGTGGGCGGCATATTTCTCGGCAAAGTCGGGCATCCATGTGTACCGGAGGATTTCCCAGGTGCCCACGTAGCACGCGTTGGAGATCAACGTGATCAGGATGCCGACGGCGAACCCACGGCCAAATGTCAGGCGCCCGCCCCCAGCATTCTCCCGGTACGAACGAACCCCGAAGAACACCATAAGCGCCGAGAGCACGATCGTGGTGTACCCAAGGATTTCTCCTTTCTCGAAGCCGATCTTGTCGACGAACGGGACCGTGAGCACCATCATCACGGCGGACAGCGCGCCGGAAATCAATCCAAAAATCAGAACTGTCTTTTTCATTGAATTGCAGTCTCCTTTTCCCAGAATCCAGCATTCACATACCCAAATGTCGCGAGGGACCCGGCGTGAGGGTCAGTCTTCCCTTAGCTTTGGCGGTTCCCATAACTCAATGCGGTTGCCGTCTGGATCGGTGATCCAGGCGAAGCGGCCGTAGTCGTAGTCTTGCCGGTGAGGATCGATTTCGATCCCTGACTTCTTCAGCTCTTCCAGCAGGGCGTCGAGATCTTCGACGCGATAGTTGATCATGAAGCCGGCTTTGCCCGCGCCGAAATATTTAGTCGTCTGCGGGAAGATCGACCACGCAGTCAAGGCTTTGGGACCGGGTTCGGTGCCGTCGGCGGCCTGCAACTCGCGCCAGTGAAACGATGCTCCCTGGCCGTGTGGCTCGCGCTCGATACCGAGATGCTTCTCATACCAGTCGTAGAGCTGCTGCGGATTTTCTGATTTAAAGAAAATTCCGCCCATGCCGGTTACGCGCTTCATGAGCCTCCTTTGCCGCTTTCATGTCCGGAAATGTAGCCGGAGACGTGCGCGATGTCGTCACACTTTCGGGTGATTTTGCATTTGGCAGCGAAAAATCATGCTTTCGGGTGGGGCAGAGGCCTTACGGAATCAGCCGGGCGGTCTTGCCGATCTGCACGGCCTGGGTCCGCCGCTTAGCGCCGAGCTTGTCAAACAGCCGGCTGGAATGGGTCTTTACGGTGTTTTCGCTAACAAAGAGCCGGTCGGCAATCTCCCGATTGCTCAACCCGGCGGCGATGAGCCCAAGAATCTCCAGTTCACGCGCGGTGATGCCGAGTTTGCTAACGCGCGTCTCATCCACGACGAACGGACTGGCGACCGGCACCGGAACTTCCTTGACTATAGTTTCCTTGACGATCTTTTCTTGGACGATCGGCGCCGCCTTCTTTCTGGTGAGTGTCTGCCCCAGCCAGATGCCAAGCCCTGCAAACAGGACGGCGACCAGTGCGCCATAGATTTCGACCGAATGCTCGACCACCAGAAAGCGGTACTTCGTCAGGTTCAGGATCGCGATGAGCACGCCGCCGCACACGCCATAGAGCAGGATGTCGCGCACCACGCGACTGCGCGAACTCGGTGCGGATTCCCTCGTCAGGCTCACGGCACGCCATCATACCGGAACACCACAGCCTTTGGGGGCTGTGCTCGTGTGGGGACGGGCACTGTTGCCCATCCGCCGAGCCAAGCTCGGCTGGAGCGACACGAGATTAAGCCCTACGCCGGCAGCCTCGCCAGCAGCCCACTAGCCTTCCGAAACCATGGCCGCTCCCGCCGCCGCAAATATCCCGGCATGGTTGGTTTCTTGTCGAGAATCTTCTGAGCCCACACGCGCGCCTCAGCTATCCGTCCTTGCGACTGAAGAAACAACGCGTAGTGATAGTAGGTCTCGGAAATTGTGGAGATCCGCGTCGCTTCCCGAAACATGGCGTTCGCCTTCTCGGCCTGGCCGGTCTGCGCGTACGCCCACGCCAGCAATCCCTTGGCGCGGTGGAAGTCATAATCCGGATCGGAACTCACCGCACGTTCCAAATCTGGCTCAGCTGCGGCAAAGTCCCCCAGTTCGACTTCCGCGACGCCGCGCCGGTAGAACGCGTCAACATCGTCTGCACGGGAGGCAATCGCCTTGTCATAACACGCGCGCGCCTGGGCGAAGTTGCCGTCGTCCAAATACAGCAGTCCCAGTTCTTCGTAGTTTCCCGCGGATGGATTGTCGAGGATGGTTCGTTCCAGTTCGCGGATCCGCCGCCGCCGCGGGAACACTTGAAAGGAACTCCGCAGCAGCCCAGCGTCGGGAATGACCTCAACCGCGATATAAACCAGCGCGCCCACCCAGTGAAACAGGATCACCCAAATCCAGAAGAAATCCGGGCGCCGCCGAATGAAGTGGACGATCGCCACAACCCGCAGCAGAATGCTCCACCACGAAAAGGCAAAGAAAAGAAACGATCCCATGGGAACCGCACTATAGCATGCAGGCCGAGCGCCCCCCGAAACGGGTTAGACAGAATTTTTTGAAGAAACAGCGAGCGCCGGGGGCGCGCCTGCGGGTGCCCCATTTCTCGCGCGTTCTTTGCGCGAGAAGTGGGGATTTTCGCAGTGACTACTTGTTTATTTGCTGGCTAACGTTCGTCACCGTCGCCGGCACCGGAGCCAGGCTATCCTTCACCGACTTGGGCAGCTTATCCGCATTCGCCAACAACAGGCTCACCTGCCACATCTGCGTCGTCGACAATGACTTGTCGAATCCCGGCATCCCCGTCATTCGGATTCCTCCCGCCACCTTCCAGTAGGTCTCTCCCGGAGAATCGTCCGTCACGCCCTTTCCCTCGAGCAGGACCGGAGGTTTGGGAAACATCCCCTTGGCGATGGCCGTCTGAGCTTGTGCCGGCAGCCCGTGACACACCGCGCAGTGCTCCTTGTAGACCTTAGCCCCGGCCGCGTACGCACCCTCGTCGGCGGTCACGGGCACCGTCTTCGGCATTTCCTTATCCAGTCGCGCATGCAGCGCCATGCGCGCCATCATCTTTTCAAACGGCAGAGGCGGCGCCGCCGTTGCTACCGGAGCGCTGCCCGAGGAAAAATAGAAGTAGACCAGCGCAGGAACCGCTACGAATCCCAGGACCAGGCCGACCAGAAACGTTTTCATTCCCTAATCTCCGTGGTGTGAGGTGACCACAAATACTAAACGAAAACCTCCGAAATTGCCGGAGGCAACTGAGTTGAAAAGAGATTGGCGGAAGTGATCCTGCCAGTCCACCGTTCGGTGGTGACCGTGCCCTCGACCTTGGTTCTGCTCCACGACCTGTTTTTGATCGAGGTCGGCTAAACGCTCGTGGCCACGCTCGTCGTCGGAGCCATCATCGGCGGTCTCAGCGGCCGACTCACACTGCCGGCACCGGAGCGCAGTAGCTAGGTCCCGACGCAAGATTGCATGCAGGTTGTGCCCGGATGCTCCTCACCCGCGGCTTGAAGCGCGACGTGAGGCCTGTTTCTCTCTCAGCAGATTCTGAAGGTCGAAGATCGCTTCTCGAATGGCTTTTAGTTCAGCGGGAGTCCCAGGGGTGTCGCCCCATTCCGCATAGCGTCTTTCCAGCGCGACGGTTGCTTTTTTAATGAGAGCGATTCTTGTTTTCGGATCACATTCTCGCAGAGCTGACACGTAAACTTCGCGCCAAGCATATCGTGTTCGTCCCATCTTTCAGGCCCCTTACTCTCTCTAAACCGACACAACTAGCTCGGAGGCGCGACCCGAGTCTTTGTTTGTAATCACGGTTGCGGACATGCTACCTCTTTTGCCTGCTCCTGCAAATGAATCTATAAAAAAACGTTCTGCGGACAACGGGGGCCTCGTCGCGCTGGCCCCTAGACTTCGTTTCGCGCTCGCGGTACCCTCTCGTGCATGAATCGACGAGACTTTGTAGTCGGATCCGCCGCTGCTGCCGCTGCCCTGACTCTTCCGCGTCTCTCGCACGCCGAAAAGGCCGACCTGGAACCGGTCTGGGCTGAAATCGAAAAGCGTCATGATGAATCCGTAAAGCGCCTGCAAACCTGGATTCACCAGCCCTCCATTGCCGCCGAAAACCGCGGAGTCAACGAGGGCTGCGAACTGACCATGCAGATGCTGCGCGACGCCGGCTTTCAGTCCGTCTCCAAAATTCCAACCGACGGACAGCCGGGCATCTTCGCGACTCTCGACGCCGGTGTTCCCCGGACCATCGGCATTTACTTCATGTATGACGTGAAGCAGGTCACGCCCTCGGAGTGGTCCTCGCCGCCATGGGACGCGGCCCTGGTCGACAAGCCCGGCCTCGGCAAAATCCTGATCGGGCGCGGCGCCGTCAATCAGAAGGGCCCCCAGGCCACGTTCCTTGCCGCCTTGCACGCCATCCGCGGCGCGGGCCGCAAGCTGCCTGTGAACTTCGCCTTCGTCGGCGAAGGCGAAGAGGAGATTGGCTCGCCGCACTTCGCCCAGATCGTGCATCGCCCCGAGGTCGTAGCGGCGTTAAAAAGGTCGGATGGAATCTTTCTGCCCGACGCTGCGCAGGAGCTTGATGGCAGCGTCACCGTGGAACTGGGCGCCAAGGGCGTGATCGAACTGGAACTGGTCTCGAGTGGCGAACACTGGGGACGCGGTCCGACCCACGACGTTCACTCCAGTTTGAAGGCCTGCGTCGACAGCCCTGCCTGGCGCTTGATTCATGCTCTGAATACGCTGGTCTCGGCCGACGGCAACACGCCGGCCATCGCCGGCTTCGCCGATAAAGCTCGTCCTCTCTCCGCCGCAGAAAAGCAGATGATCGCTATCGCCGCCAACCGGATGGATGAAAATCTGGCCAAAAAAGCGCACGGTGTCACGCACTGGATCAATGACGTCGGCTGGCAGGAATCGCTCGAATTGCTGCTCTCTCGGCCCACCGTGAACATCGAAGGTTTGGTGGGAGGCTATACCGGGCCGGGCGGAAAGACGATCCTGCCGCATCGCGCCGTCGCCAAGCTTGATCTCCGTCTCGTCCCTGACATGACCGCGTCTGACGCTCTGGCCGCGCTGAAGGCACATTTGGCCGAGCAGGGATTCAGCGACATCGAGGTCAACATGACGGGCGGCTACGACCCCAACAGCACTTCGGTCGACGCCAGAATCATTCAAACCGAGTTGAAAGTTTACCGCGCGAAAGGCATTGACCCGATCGTGTTGCCGCGCAGTCCCGGATCGTGGCCGGGGTACGTCTTCACCGGCGATCCTCTCCGCCTGCCGGCAGGCGGTTTCGGCCTCGGTCACGGCGACGGCGCGCACGCGCCCGACGAGTACTACCTGATCGAATCCGCTAATCCCAAGGTCCTCGGAATGGACGGTGCCGTGCGCTCCTACGTCGAATTCCTCTACGAGATCGCCGCGTAACCGCGTTCGTCGCCCGGGTGCCCCATCCTAACGTCGCTTTTTTTTCGACGTTAGGATGGGGATCATCGGCGGAGCGACGTCGAAGGGTGGGGATTTCATACGAGACCATTCTTTTACAACTCTCAAACCTTCCGATGACACCATCACGGAGCCCCGATCCTATCCTGCCCTCACGTTGACTTCGCAGTCCCTGCTTCGAACTTCAACGCCATTCTTAAGAATCAGGAGAGCAGAACCATGAAGCACGAAGAACTCGCATTCCCTGACTCACCCGATGAGCCGAACTCTCAAGCACCGCCCGCGATCGAGCGCCGTTCTTTTATGAAAGGCCTCGGCATCGCTGGAGCTGCACTTTCCGCGGCGCCCTTGTTCGGCGTTGCTGCGGAAGCCGAAGAAGGCAGTGGTTCGCTCACGAAAGGGGACGCCGCCCTCCTCCGCTTTGCAGCCGCCGCTGAAATTATCGAAAGCGATATCTGGCTGCAATACGCCGAACTCGCCGGTGTTCAGAACGGGGAAGTTGCGAAATTGGCGAGCAAGCTGATTCCTGGCTATCCCTCTCAGCCGACCGGAGGAAACACCGCCTATACCATCGACATCAAGCAGCTTGACCAGGACATGGACCAATATATTGCCGACAACACCGAAGACGAGCTAAGCCACGAGACCTTCCTGAACGCCTATCTCGCGTCCAAGGGTGCCGATACCGTCAGCCTCGATGCCTTCCGCACGCTACCGGCCAGCCAGGCGACAGGATCGAACAAAACCTTCGGCCGTATCACCAACCTGACCCAACTCAGCGTCCACACGGATTGGTGGACTCGGTATCGTAGCCGCGGTGGGAACCCGGATTTGGGTGACAAGTTTCGCAACGCCGTTCCTACTCTTGCCGTTGGACAGCACACCGCCATCCCCAGAACTGACTCCGATGTCAGCAATTCAACATTCCTCCAGGCGGTGGCCAATACTGCGGGCTTTCACTTCGCCTGGATCGAGCAGGGCGGCACAAGCCTCTATCCTCAACTGTCACAGCGAGCCACCAGCGTGGAGGTTTTGCGCATCCTGATGAGCATCGGCGGGACAGAAATCTGTCACTTCCAGACCTGGCACGACAAAGCAGGAAACGTGACTCCGGCGCAAAACGTGATTGATCCCGTGACCGGGGTCTCGGTTAGCTTTCCTAATCTGAACACTCCGCCGCTCGGCGGTGAGGATTTCCAGACCAACCTCATCATGCCCGAACCCACACATTTCCTTAGCCGCAACTTCCCACCCGTTTCGATCATTCGACCCACCGAGACGAAGGGCGCGGCCATGGGAGCGGTAAACGCCCTCACGAATGACGGCCTCTTCATTGGCCAGTCAAACCAATTCACGCAGTTCCTGCGCGACTTGGCCGAAGACGCGGATCAGGCGCGAAGAAGCGGTCGGTGACAGTAGCACGCTGAGCCTATCGTATTTGCGATCGAAGCCTTAGACCCATTGCTGGGTCAAAAGATGGGAGTGCGCGGGCACATTGGCACGCCCGCGCCACTCTCCGACAACACATCACACCCACGAGAAGAGGAACCATGTTCGAAGGCTTGTTTCAACCCATGCATCTTCTGATCATCGCCGGTATAGCCCTGCTGGTTTTCGGCCCGAAGAAACTCCCAGAACTTGGCAAAGGCTTGGGCGAAAGCATTCGCGGCTTCAAGTCGGCAATGGCAGCCAAGGACGAAACAAAGCCCGCAAGCGCAAAGCCCGATTCGACCCCGAGAGAGAGTGACTGAGACCGACAACTGAGAGCCGAGAGCCGAGAGCCGAGAGCTGTCCCCTCCCAATGTTAAACTCGCTTCGGCATGCTGACCCATCTGGAATGCACCCGCTGCGGCGAACATTATCCTGCGGATCGTCCGCAAACGGTCTGCCTCAAAGATGCAGGTGTTCTCTACGCCCGCTACGATCTCGCCGCCATCAAGCGTTCCTTCTCGGCTGGACGCCTCGCCGGCCGCGCACCCACCATGTGGCGTTACGACGCCGTCTTGCCCGAAGCCGATCCCGTCTCGCTCGGCGAAGGCTTTACTCCCATGTTGGCCAGCCGCGAATACCCTAACGTCTTCATCAAAGACGAAGGCCTCAATCCCACCGGATCGTTCAAAGCGCGCGGACTCTCGGCATGCGTGACCATGGCTCGCCGCTTCGGCATGAAGAAGCTGGCGATTCCCTCCGCCGGAAACGCCGCCGGAGCGCTTGCCGCCTACGCTGCGGCGGCAGGGCTCGAGGCCCACATCTTCATGCCCACGGATGTGCCCGCGGCCAACCGCATCGAATGCGACTACTACGGCGCGCATGTGACCTTGGTCGAAGGCCTGATCAGCGATTGCGCCCGCAAGGTTGTCGAACTCAAGCAGGAAACATTCTGGGAAAAAGACGGCTGGTTCGACGTCTCCACCACCAAAGAGCCCTATCGCGTCGAAGGCAAAAAGACCATGGGCTACGAAGTGGCCGAGCAGCTGGGCTGGAAGGTGCCGCAGGGAATCATTTACCCAACCGGCGGAGGAGTTGGTCTGCTCGGCATGTGGAAGGCCTTTGAGGAGATGGAAGCGCTGGGTTGGATCGGTTCCGAACGCCCAAAGATGATCACCGTGCAGTCCTCGGGCTGTGCTCCGATTGTTAAAGCGTGGGATGAGGGCAAGTCCTCGTCAGAGGCGTGGGCCAATGCCGCAACTCTGGCCTCCGGCCTTCGCGTGCCGAAGCCTTACGCCGACTACCTGATCCTCGACATACTCAAGCAGAGCAAAGGTACGGCCGTCGCCGCCACAGACGAAGAGATCCTCGATGCCACGCGTCATTGGTCGAAAGCCGAGGGAATTTTTGCCGCCCCGGAAGGCGCCGCGTCCCTGGTTGCCTATCGCAAACTGCGTGCCAGCGGATTCTTCAAGCCCGAAGACACGGTAGTCCTGTTCAACACCGGCAGCGGCCTGAAGTATCTGGATGTACTGGATGCGAGTCCTGTGGAGCGGACACTGCTGTCCGCTAAGCCCGCGCATCCAAAGCCGGCCGCTCGCCACATCGGCGGCATAATCGGGCCCTACTAGGGCCTGATCTGGTAAAACGCCTCGCCTGTCTTGAGATCGGTGGTGCAACTGCGATTTTGGGTCGACGGGCAATTGCCTTCCTGCAAATGAACTTTCCCACGCTCCATCGGCATCGATATTATGTGCTGCATGATCCGCAAGGTTCACATTGCCGCGATGGCTGGGGGTTCTGGCGCTACGAGTTCCGGGCATCAGCGTGACAGGAGAGAGATGGATGTTTGAGAGCATTCTCTGCCAAGTGACGGAATACGATCCTGACGTTCTAGAATCGCTGATTGAGCTCGCAGTTGAGATCGCTCGCGAGGGCCGCGAAGGACGACGCGTTGGCACCCTGTTCATGCTCGGCGACGCCGATGCCGTGCTCAGCAGATCCAGATCGCTAATCTTGGATCCATTATCAGGTCATCCTGAAGGTTCGCGCCGTGTCACCAATCTTAATCTCCGTGGGACCGTGAAAGAATTGGCACAGTTGGACGGCGGTTTCGTGGTGAGTCAAGGCGGAATTTTCCTTTCCGCATGCCGCTACCTCGACGCAACGGCTGTCGAGGTGGACGTGCCTCTGGGCCTCGGCAGCCGTCACCTTGCGGCTGCCAACATGAGCTCCGTGACCAACGCAGTAGGTATTGTCGTTTCGGAAAGTTCGGTGGTGAGAATTTTCTGTCACGGAAAACTGGTCGGCGAAATCATTCCAGAACTGTGGATGATCGAGCACGCTTCGCAGCTTAGCGGCGCGGTGAAAAGGGAACAGGTCGGCGAGTTGACCGTGCTGACGCCGAGTTCGCGTCGACCCACCGCGAACTAAAGTCGAGCAGCCGCCTGCCGTACCCAGATTCATCCTCTAGCCTAGCCCTTTTGTGTTCTCTGTCGTGACTTGTCATCCAGGACTTTCATCGTTCCCATCGAAACATTGGCTTTGACACTGAGGAACCAATCATTGAGGATGCACAACACTAGTTAACAATTGTGTGCGTCCCCGTCGACGCTTCGCACGGACTTTGCTGTCCGGCCCGTTAGTTGCCCTCAAGACCCGCAGGCGAATTAGCGCTGCTTAAAGGCGCCGAGGCATGCGTGTGTCCGGGGGAAGGGGCTCGCAAGTCAATCTGAGCCTCGGGATTCAAGGAGGCTGATATGAGTTACCTACGTAGAGAGAAAAACACTAGCTTGGAGTTTTCGTTGACCTCCGTTGGGGCGGAGCGTTTCTCACTTGCCCTGTTTCTCTTTGTGTCGTTGGCAATCACGGCCCATGCGCAAACCGCAACCACCTCGGTTCGCGGCGATGTGACCGACCCCACGGGTGCGGTGGTGTCGGACGTGGATGTCTCAATCACCGAGACCTCAATCGGTTTTTCGCAGACGCACAAGACCGACGAGAAGGGCGCGTACAGTTTCCAGCAGATTCCCCCCGGGGCCTATCTGATCAAGATTCTTGCTCCGGGTTTCAACGAACAGGCAGAAAGAGTTGTGCTGCTCGTGAACCAGCCGGCGACCCTCAATATCACCTTGAAGGTAGGCAGCAGTACCACCACGGTCGATGTAGTGTCGGACACGTCCGCGTTGAATGCGGTTGACGCGACCATTGGAACGCCATTTAACCAGACCCAGATCCAGAGCCTGCCATTCCAGGGGAACAACGTGTTTTCTCTGCTGTCGCTGCAGGCCGGAGTGTTGTCACTGGGAGATCAATCGACGACAGACATGGATTCCGACAGTCGCGCCGGCGCCGTCAACGGAGCGCGCTCGGATCAGAGCAATTTGACGCTCGACGGTATCGATAACAATACGCAGACACGGGGCTACGCATTCTCTGGAGTTCTGCGGCCGACGCGCGATTCAGTCGACGAGTTCCGAGTAGTCACCAGCAGTGCGAATGCCGACTCCGGCCGCTCTTCCGGAGCCCAAGTCTCGGTGGTTACGCGGAGCGGCACCAACCACATCCACGGCAGCGCTTATGAATACTACCGGCCAACCAATACCGTAGCCAATGACTGGTTCAACAAGCAGGCACAGCTCCAGAACGGCGAGCCCAACGTGCCCGGAAAATATCTCCGCAACACCTTCGGAGGCTCGATCGGCGGACCGGTGGTGAAAGACAAGCTTTTCTATTTCGCCAGTTACGAAGCCGACAAGATCGCACAGAACCAGCAAGTCATCAACGAGGTTCCCCTGGGAACAACCGCCAGCCCGGGGTTGCGCCAAGGATACCTCACCTATGTGAATGCCCAGGGAGGGACGACCACGCTAAGTCCTTCCACGATTGCCCAAATGGACCCGCACTGCTCGGGAGAAGGAACCTGTCCGCTCGGTCCCGGCGTTGACTCGGCGGCGCTCGAGTATTTCGCGACGCTTCCGGTGGCAAATGGAAGTCTACTTGGCGATGGCTACAACTTTGGCTCGTATACATTCTCTTCGCCGGCTCCGCAGTCGAACATCACGAACATCGTGAAACTCGACTACAACGCCACCGCCAAGCACAGGCTTTTCGGGCGCGGCAATCTGGAAAGTGACAATCTGACCGGCACCGTGACATATCCCGGCGGCAGTCCCAGCACAAAGACGTACAGCAACAACAAGGGATTCGCCATCGGGCACACTTGGATGCTTACCAATAACCTGGTGAACAACCTGCGTTACGGATACATCCGTCAGGCATTCTCGAATCGCGGCTCACTGCATGGCGACTTCGTCAACTTCGCCAACATTGCACCTTTAACGGCCGCTACAACCGATTTGGTCGTCAATATTCCGCTGCACAACTTTGTGGATGATGTGAGCTGGACCAAGAGGAACCACACGGTGCAAGGCGGCTTCAACTACCGCTTGATTCATAACAACTTCCAGACCGATGCCACCGCCTTCAACAACGCCCAAGTCCAATACTACAGTCTGGGCATGGGTTCGATCGCGAACACGGGGCAGGACCTCGATGCATCGGCCTTTCCACAGTTGGGGATCCCCGCGATTGACGGCAGTTTCGATACGGCGTATAGCAATGCCATCGCAGCCGTGGCGGGCATCATCCCGGTTGCAAGCGAGTACTTCAACTACAAAGCATCGGGCAACAGCCTTACCTCGGTGGGACACGGTCTGCCGCTGGCCCGGAGCTACAAATCGAACGAGCTTGAATTCTATCTGCAAGACAGTTGGAAGGCGACTCGCAGTGTGACCCTGACCTACGGACTGCGCTACACGAGCTTGCAGACGCCGTATGAGGTCAATGGACAGGAAGTCGCACCCTCATTCGGTTTGGATCAGTGGTTCCATGCCCGCGCCACGGGCATGGCGCAGGGCATTACCAATCAGCCGGAAATTTCATTTTCCGGCGCCGGGCATGCAAACAATGCGCCGGGCATGTGGGCGAAAGACAAGGGAGACATCGCCCCACGATTTGCCATGGCCTACTCGCCATCGCATTTGCCCGGATTTCTCGGGTCATTGTTCGGCGAGGGGATGACGTCGGTCCGCGCCGGCTTCGGTATTTATTACGATCACTTCGGCGAGGGCATCGTCAATACGTTTGATGCGAACGGCGCTTATGGCTTGTCATCAAGGGTCAACAGCCCCATCGATTTGACCACGGACCATGCTCCGCGCTTCGCCTCCGTCACCTCTGTTCCAACCGAGATAATCCCGACGGTTTCGCCGGAGACCTCGTTCCCGGTCACTCCCGGCAACATCGAGGCCTTGTCATGGGGCGTGGACAACCGCGTGAAGACACCCTATGCCGAGGTTATGGACTTTTCGATCCAGCGGCAGGTGAACAATGCCTGGACGGTGGAAGCGGCGTATGTGGGACGGCTCGGAAAGCGACTTCTGCAGAATCTCGACCTGGCGACTGCGCTCGATCTGGTCGATCCGAAAAGCGGCATGGATTATTTTAAAGCCTCCCAGTCGATGTCAGCCGCTAGCTTAAAAGGAGTGCCCGCGAGCACGATGCCGACCATTCCTTATTGGGAGGACATGTTTCCGAACCTCGTCGGCAACGGTTTCACAGCGACCCAAAATATCTATCAGAAACTGTGGGGCTCGAGCGTCGTCGGGAATGAAACCTTTCCTCTCTATAGCCTGGACACCGGATCGTTCTATTCCGGTTCCGGGTTCACGCCCGGACCGCTGAACTGGTACTTCGACCCTCAGTACTCGTCGCTCTATGCGTGGGCCTCGGTAGGAACCAGCAGCTACCATTCGATGCAACTCTCGCTGCGACACGCCATGACGCATGGCCTCCAGTTCCAGCTCAATTACGTCTACGCAAAATCAATTGATCTCGGTTCAGACTCCGAGCGCACCGACTATAACCACAATCAAACTTTCAGCAGCATCGTCAACGCCTGGAACATCAAAGGAAATCGCGGACCCTCCGACTTCGACACCCGGCACGCGATGACTGGCAACTTCAACTACATACTCCCATTTGGACGAGGAGCAAGCTTCCTCGCGTCTTCCAATCGAGGGTTGAATGCCGTAGTCGGTGGATGGGATGTCGCCGGCTTGGTGCACTGGACGAGTGGACTCCCCTTTTCCGGAGTCGATGGTGCAGGATGGGGCACCGACTGGGCTACGCAGAGCTTTGCGTTAGTCTCGGGTCCGGTCTCTTCCGGAGGCCACCACATTGTCAATGGCCAGCCGAACGCGTTTCCGAACCCCACGCCCGCATTGGCAAACATTGGAGCGCCCTTTGCAGGTATTTCGGGGCAAAGAAACATTTTCCGGGGCGATGGCTATTTCTCCATCGACGGCAGTGTCACAAAAGAGTTTCGAGTGGTCGAGGGACAAACTCTGAAGTTTCAATGGGACGTCTTCAACACAACCAATTCAGTCCGATTCGATCCCCACAGTGTCCAGGGCAACCCCTTCAGCGCGAGCAGCTTCGGCGTGTATGGCAAACAACTCGTCGATGCCCGGAGAATGCAGGTTTCTCTACGCTACAGCTTCTGATTTTTTCTGCCGCACAACTGGCTCGTGCCCAAACCAGGGGCGAGTCAGTTTTGCTGAAGTGTTGTACCTTACCTGATGTCAGCCGCTTGTTCCACGCTTGAGGTCACTATGCCGAGATTCTCGCCCTTCGCCGCCAGCCTGGCAGCGTTATATCTGTGCTCCTGCTGCGCCTTGGCGCAGCTCCCGCAGCCAGATGGAGGCACGATTGAGCGGGGAGTGCTGCCGGCGCGGTGGTTCTCGCAAGGGCCGAAGTGTATGGAAATTCCCGAGTGGCAGGTGCATGAGTACAATCCGAATCTGTACATCCTGCGGCAGTCACCCTGTACCGACTTCGAGAAGCCCTTCATCTACCTGTTCTTCGGTAAGGACAAGGCCCTGCTGATGGACACAGGATCGCGAAATGGAAATCTCGCTCCGACTCTTCGCCGGACCGTCAAGAATTGGTTGACGCGCAACCAGCGGACCAGCATTCCGTTGATCGTCGTGCACTCGCACCCCCATGACGATCACATCGCGGGAGACGCAGAGGTGCAGGCGATACACGATCCGGCAGTGCCGGTTGAGTTTGTGCCGGCGGAATTAGAGGCGACCAAGCGCTTCTGGGGGATCGAACATTGGCCCTCCGACATTGGTCATGTGGATTTGGGTGGCCGTGTGATCGACATGGTGCCGATTCCAGGACATAGCGACCTGAGCGTAGCATTGTATGACCGAAACACGACACTGCTGTTGCCCGGAGACAGTCTTTATCCGGGACGGCTATACGTGCATGACTTTGGCGCGTTTCAGGCCAGCACCGCGCGGCTGGTTAAGTTCACTGAAGGCAAGCCAGTAGCCCACATCCTCGGAAATCATATCGAGCAGACGAGTACGCCGTTCCTGGATTATCCGGTAGGAACGATGTACCAGCCGAACGAGCATGAGTTGGCGCTGCCGCGCGGCTCGCTTCTGGAGCTTGAGGGTGCATTGCTGTCCATGCATGGCACGGCGCAGCGAATGGCGCTCCGCGACTTTACCGTGTGGCCGGTGGCTGCCGAGTTCATGCCTCCGGAGGCGATGAAGCAATTCGAGAAGCGTCAAGAAGAGGAGAAGCAGAAGATGTGGGATCACGCCCAGCAGTAGAATTGTCTTTCAAGTGGACTCGAAAAGGTCGATGCATATTGGCAATGTGATTCGCGAAAGTCTGACGGTGAGCTGCTGGCTGCTTCTCGCCGTAGTAGTTGCCCGCCTCGTGCCGGTCGAAAAGCCAGCCCAGAAGCCGGCGAAAACCGTTTACGATTACTCGCTCGTCGGGTTCGACAGCAAAGAAGTTTCGCTCTCCTCGTTCAAGGGCAAAGTACTAATGATCGTCAACCTTGCCAGCCAATCCATTTTCCACGATCAGATTGCCTTGCTGGACGAGCTCCAGAAAACTTACAAAGACAAAGGATTGGTCGTGATTGGAGTGCCATCGAACGATTTTGGCAAGCAAGAGCCTGGCACAGACGCAGACATTCAAAAGATGTACACCGGCGAGATGCACCTGAGCTTCCGAGTGTTTGCGCGCACATCTGTCCGCGGAAAAGATCAAGCCGCCCTCTACGGCTTCCTCACCGGTGACAAGAAAGGATCGACGGGCGGCGAGGTTCATTGGAGCTATACAAAATTCCTGGTGGATCGGAACGGCAAAGTGGTGGCCCGCTTCGAGCCGAATGTGGCTCCGAATTCCCCCGAACTACAGGTGACCCTCGAAGACGTTCTTGCCGGGACCTTCAAGCCACCGGCGCCGAAGGACGATGGCGACGACAAGAAGAAAGCCGCAAGCGAGCGCAGTGAGGACCCGGCTCGCTAGACCCCTCTCGACTAAGGTTGTATCGGACTCAGCCGCCACACAACACTGTGGGCATAATCCGAGAGCCAGATCGATCCGTGCCCGACTCGGATGCTGTCCCCTCCCGCGCCGGTCCATTGCTGAGCCACCGCGTTGGTCGCTGGATCAATTCTCGTCATCGGAATCTGGAAAACGGTCGCCCAGACCGATCCCTCCCCAAACGCAATCTCCCCACCAGTTCCCGGGATGCCGGCCGCGATCGTTGCCACCAATTTGTTGGCCTTCGTATCGACGCGAGAGATCGTGCCGTCTCCCTGGTTGAGAGTCCACACCGAGCCTGCTCCGACCGTAAGAAAACGGGGCTGTGGTCCGATGGGAATCGTAGCTGCAACCTGGTTTGTCTGGGGGTCAACCCGAATCAGCAGATTGTGCTCCGTGGAGGTGACCCAGACGGCGTCATCGGCGAAGGCGGGCGCATAGGAACCGGAGGGTATGGTAATTTCGGCCTGCAGCTTGTTCGTTTGCGGATCGACACGCGCGAGGACGCCTTTCTTATCCGTCGCCATCCAGACGCTCCCCGCACCCACGGTGAGGCCGCCCTCAGAATCTGCGGGACCCACGGGAATCTCCGCCTGAATTTTTTCGCTTTGTAGATCCACGCGGACCAGGCTATGCGCTCCGCAACTCGGAACCCACAGGCTGCCGAACCCCGCCGCCAGTCCCGAACACGGCTTGTTGATGGTGACAGCGGTTCCCGCTCGGTTGGTAGCCGCGTCCAGCCGCACCACATGATTCACGTTTGAGCTCGTGACCCATACCGCACCGTCGGTGATGACCATCCAATCGGGCTCTCCCTCAACAACGAATGTCGCTTGCGCGTGCACCTCCACCATCGATCTCCTCACTCCGGGCGTACTCACGCCGGGCCGCGGAGGATCTGAATGCCCTGCCTGTCCTTGCGCGAAGGCATACAGCAAGAAAGGTGCCATCAACAAAAAGAGTGGGCGAGTCGAGGAAGCATGACGGGATGGCATGAGTCTGAATAGCCTCATCACGCGAGCTGCAGGAATCACAAAACTGCAAATACGCATGCAGATTCATATCACATGCAACGGCAATTGCGAGTCATTATCGCGATAGGACGCAGAAAGGAAACAGCATTTGCTTCTTGGATTGGAACGATAGAAGAAAATCAATTGCCTAGCGCAACGGTCCTCGGATATACCTCACTATGCCTTTGTGACGGAGGCCGGAATCGGTGTGCGACACCTCGTCATGCGGGAATCTGACGTAGGTTGTTGCTTCCGGTTTCAAGTCCCAAGTTGACATGATCAAATCAGTCTTTCTGAAAGTCGGGACGCTGCTGCTGGCGTGTGCTTTGCTGCCAAAGCTGAACGGAGCCGAGCTATCCCCCAACGACAAGGCGCCGCTGACCGAAGGTCAGCAATTCTACAAAGACAAAGTCCGTCCCATTCTCGTCCAGAACTGCTACAAATGCCACACCGACGATCCCAACAGCCACTTCCGCGTCGATTCGCGGGCCGCAATTCTCGAGGGCGGCAAAAGAGGTCCGGCTATTGTGCCCGGGAATCCTGAGCAAAGCCTGCTCATCGAGGCCGTGCGGCAAACCGGCGATCTCAAAATGCCGAAGAACGGCAAGCTCGACGAGCAACAGATCGCAGATCTAGTGGCATGGGTGAAGATGGGTGCGCCCTGGGACCCCAATGAGGCGACTGAATCCCTGGCGATCTCCGTAAGTTCTGCCGCCGCCGCCTCCTCGGTCGGTGAAGAATTCTTCGAAAACAATGTACGACCGATCTTCGCGAACATCTGTTCGAACTGTCACGGCGACTCGGCCACCTCGGGGTTGCGTGTCTTTTCTCGCGAGACGCTTCTGCAAGGCGGAAAGCGAGGCCCCGCGATCGTTCCCCATGATCCGGAGAAGAGCCTGATGATTCAGGCGGTCCGCCAAACTGGCGACCTGAAAATGCCGAAGGGAGGGAAGCTGACGCCGGAGCAAGTGCAAACCCTGACTGAGTGGGTGAGAATGGGCGCTCCCTGGCCGAAGTCACGACCCCTTCTCACGACGTCGGGGGGGACTCCGTTCAAGATCACTCCCGAAGAGCGATCTTTTTGGTCATTTCAGCCGATCAAAATGCCCACGATCCCGCAGGTGAAAGAGGTACGTTGGCCGAAAACGAACATTGACCGCCTGGTGCTGGCGAAGTTGGAAGCCAAAGGTATACCGCCTGCGGCCCCGGCGGATCGTCGCAGGCTGATTCGGCGTGCGACATTCGACCTGACGGGCCTACCCCCGACGCCGGAAGAGATCGATGCTTTCCAGAAGGACAAATCCGCGAACGCATTCGCGAGAGTCGTCGACCGGCTGCTGGCCTCGCCCCGTTACGGAGAGCGCTGGGGCCGACATTGGCTCGACGTCGCGCGCTACGCGGAAGACGACGTGCGCGGTCTCGATCCAAAGGGCCGCGGCTACATGCCGTTTCGCGGCGCGTACGTGTACCGCGATTGGGTCGTCAAAGCCGTCAACGACGATCTTCCGTACGACAAGTTCGTCCGCTGGCAACTGGCCGGCGATCTCACCGGCGAAAAAAATGTTCGTGAGGCGCTCCCCGGAACTGCTTTCCTCGGCGGGGGTCCGTGGCTGTGGGATCAGGCCGAGCCCGTCCAGGGCCGTGCGGATGAGCGCAATGAACGTATCGACGCCGTCTCTCGCGGCTTGCTTGGGCTCACCGTCGCCTGCGCCCGCTGCCACAATCACAAATACGATCCGATTTCCCAGAAAGACTATTACGCGCTGGCTGGAGTCTTCGCAAGCTCCACGTACAAAGAGTATCCGCTAGTATCCGACGTCCAGGTGGCGTCGTGGCGCGAAAAGGAGCAGCGGTTCCTCGATCTTCAAGAAGAGCTGGAGAATTTCACCAAGTCCGAGACCCAACAGCTCTCCAGCATTCTCGCTGCGCAGACCTCGCAGTACATGGTGGCCGCCTGGCGAGTGACGGGAAAACCGAAAGTGACCGTCGACGACGCTGCGGATAAAGATCACCTCGATCCCGAGATGCTCGAGCGCTGGGTGAAATTTCTCGCCCAGCCGCCCAAGTTCTATCCCTTCCTGAAAGACTGGCAGGCCATGATCGCAGCCGGTGGGAAAGAAGAGGACGAGGCCAAGGCGCTGGCCGACGCGTTTCAGGATCTCGTTCTTCGGGTGGAAACCGCCCAGCGTGCGATCAAAGAGCAGAACGATGTCATCAAAGCGAAAGCCGACGTCAAGAAGCGTTCCCGCCGCGATGCGCTCCCGAACGAATTTGAGACCGACGATCAGTTCTGTCCCGGATGCAGCCTTGAGTTGAAAACTTTGCCAACCGAACAAGCAAGCTTGTGGGTGGATCTGTTCATGCAGTCGCTGAATTCGGACGATGAAAAGCCGATGCCGGGCCTCTTTGTATTTATCGATTGGGGCCTCAAACGAAGACTCAATGCCGATTGGAGAGACCACATCAGCAGCCTCGAGCACCAGATCGAGGCTCTCAAGAAGTCTTTGGAGCCGCAATATCCCTTCGTCCATGGACTGAGTGACAAGCCCAAGCTGGCGAACATCGCGGTGAACCTGCGCGGCAATCCGCACAACCTTGGGGAAGAAGTGCCGCGCCGGTTTCTTGCCGTGTTGAGCCCGGAGCCAGCGCAACCGTTCTCTGAAGGGAGCGGTCGCCTGGAACTCGCCAATGACATCGTCGAAAGTCCTCTCGCCACCAGGGTATTCGTCAACCGGGTATGGAAGTGGCATTTTGGAAGTGGGATTGTGGGTACTCCGGATAATTTCGGCTTTGCCGGCGAGCGTCCGTCGAATCCGGAGCTGCTGGAATACCTCGCCGCCAGTTTTCGGGCGAACGGGTTGTCGCTGAAAAAGCTCCAGCGCGAAATCATGTTGTCGGCTGTCTACCAGACGAGCGCGCAGGAGTCCAAGGAAGCTCAGGAAAACGACGGCAGCAACCGTCTGTACTCGCACTTCAACCGGCAGCGGCTCGACGCGGAGTCGATTCGCGACTCCATCCTGTACGTCGCCGGCGATCTTGATCTCAAAGAAATTGGCGGCCCTTCGAAAGACTTCGGTCCCGAGAATACTCGCCGCACCGTCTACTGCAAGGTAAGCCGCTTCCGTCTGAATAACTACTTGCAGGTATTCGATTTTCCCAATCCCAGTTTCACCGCTGAGCAGCGCTTTTCCACCAATGTGCCGTTGCAGCGTCTGTATTTCATGAACAACGATTTCGTTTACATGCAGGCGGGAAAGCTGGCCGAGCGCGTCTTTCCCCAGCGAAGCGAGAACGCCCGTATTGAAGAGGCGTATCGGTTGCTTTTCGGGAGATCGCCGACCCCGCACGAAGTGGCGGCGGGATTGCGTTTCTTGCAGACCACTCCAGAAAAACCCGGGAACACCGTCAAGGGCGAGCCGGTGACCGCGTGGCGCGAATACGCACGCGTTCTCTTAAGTGCCAACGAATTTGAGTTCATTGATTGAAACGTGAAGACTGAAGCGTTATGACTGAAGTGCGAACTTTGAGAGCTCTGTGAACGTCGAAGGAGGTTGCATGATTCACATTCCGAGTCCGAGACCGATGAACCGCCGCGAAGCACTCTGCAAGATGGGCGCGGGATTCGGCATGCTGAGCTTCGCCAGCCTGATCGCCGACACGTTCGCCTTTGCTGCCGACAACCCTGCCGCAAGCTCATGGATGATCAAAGACCCCAACTTCAAGCCCAGAGCCAAGCACGTGATCTTCCTGTTCATGAATGGCGGGCTCTCGCAGGTCGACAGCTTCGATCCGAAACCCATGCTGCAAAAATACGATGGGAAGCCCCTGCCCGGCGAGACGCCGCAACACGAGCGGAAGACCGGCGGACTCATGAAGTCACCTTTTACGTTCAGGAAGTATGGCAAGAGCGGCATTGAAGTCAGTGAACTCTTCCCCAGTATTGGGGAATGCATCGACGACATCTGCGTAGTCCGTTCTGTGTACACCGAGATCCCGAATCACGAACCGGCCCTGATCATGATGAACAGCGGCGCGAACGTAGCGGGGCGCCCGTCGATAGGTTCTTGGATCACGTACGGCCTGGGTAGCGAGAACAAGAATCTGCCAGGTTTCGTAGTTCTGTGTCCCGATGTGCCCACAACCGTCGGTCCTCCGCTGTGGAATTCGGCGTTTTTGCCGCCCATGTACCAGGGAACCTATGTCACCGACGATGTCCGATCCAAGGAATTCGACCCTCAGAAATTAATTCCGAACATCCACAACGAGATGTTCGATCTGACGCAACAGAAGAAGGAACTCGACCTGGTTACGGAACTGGATCAGTTGAATATGGCCTCGACAAGGGCGCACGATCCCCAACTCGAGGCCACGATCTCCGCCCTCGAGACGGCTTACCGCATGCAAACCGAGGCCCCCGACGTATTCGACGTTCGGAAAGAGACCGATGCCGTACAGAAGTTGTATGGCGAGGGAAGCACGGCGCGCGGCTGCTTGACCGCGGCGCGTTTGGTCGAGAGGGGCGTCCGCATGGTGCAGGTCTACTATGCGAAGGGCGACCCATGGGATCATCACTTCGACATCCAACTGCACCGCAAGACTGCCCATGATTCCGATCAGCCTTTCGCAGCACTGATTAGGGATCTGAAATCCCGCGGATTATTCGACGAAACCCTGATCGTCTGCGGCTCGGAATTCGGACGAACCCCGGTCGTCGAGATGGGCAGCGGTTTCATGGGCGGACAGACGCATAATGGCCGCGATCACAACCCGCACGGATTCACCATGTGGCTGGCTGGCGGCGGAATAAAGGGTGGCATGACCTATGGCGCGACGGACGAGTTCGGCTGGAAAGTGGTGGACAAGCCAGTGCATGTTCACGACATTCACGCCACCATCCTTTATTTATTGGGAATCGACCACACCAAGCTTACGTACCGCTACAGCGGCCGTGATTTCCGGCTGACCGACGTTGCGGGCAATGTGATTCACGACATCATCGCTTAGAGAGTTCATGAGTCAAAACCAATCGCTCTACATTCTCGATAGGAGAGAGAACGCTTGATGAAATCTCGCCGGTTGATGCTGTATGCAAGTATTGTTCTTCTGACCTTCATCCTGAGCGCCCCGTCCGCGCCTGCAGCGAACCTCCAGACCTTCACCGGCACCGTGGGCGACGCCGTGTGCGGCGCCAAGCACGACATGGAGGGTGACGACCGCCACTGTCTCCGTGTCTGCATCCAGAGAGGTTCAAAGTATGACCTCGTGGTCGGCGATAAGGTCTACGTTCTGGAGATCAAAGATCAGTCCATCGTTGACGCTCTCGACAAGTTGTCCGATCACCCAGTGAAAGTGAAAGGCGTCGCCAACGGCGACACCATCGAAGTTGAGTCGGTCGCCGCGGCCAAGTAAGCTCGCTTTGAATCGAAGAAGTTGATTGCGCGCAATTGAAATTCCGATTGGTGGCCGCACGTCATTCGTGCGAGACTACCGCTCATGCATGGGTCTGTCGGACGGAGCGTGCGAGCGAACATAACTCTCGACGTATACCTTCGTCTGACCAAGATGTGCGTTTGCTGCGGTCCTCCAGCCTCTTTTTAGTTTCACGCCCATTCCAGCGCCTTACGATCTGCCCTTACAGCGGAGGAGTACGTGTATATGAACGAAACACCCATTCTGTGGGAGGAAACGATACAGCCCGGGGCCACTTGGTCTCACGTGCTGAAGCGCGGCACTGCTCTGCGCATTACTGATGTGGAGGGAGGGGCAAACGTTGGCGGAATCTTCTACAACTTCGAATGCCCGGTGGAACGGTACAACATGCCTGATACGCTCAAGGCGCAACACATCGCGCGGCTCACCACCGGCTCTGTCCTGTATTCCGATATGGGACGGATTCTTCTCTCGATCATCGGCGACACCGTCGGCTGGCACGACCCGATTGGGGGAACGTCAAACAGCCAACTGGTCGAAAGCAAATACGGGCATGCCACTTACCAGGAAGTTCGGAATGATTATCACAAGAACGGCCGTGACAGTTTCCTGATCGAACTGGGCAAGTGGGGATTGGGGCCGCGTGATTTGGTGGCCAATGTTAATCTATTCAGCCGCGTCGGGGTTGGCGAGGACGGAACCATGAGCTTTTCGCCCGGCAACTCCAAGGCCGGCGACTACCTTGAGCTGCGGGCAGAGATGAACGTGCTCGCCATTCTGAATACGTGCCAGCACCCACTCGATCCCAACCCGACTTATCAGCCCAAGCCCGTGCAAATGGCGATCCGCAAGGTGGCAGCACCCGCGGCGGACGATCGATGCCGGCTTTCGCGGCCGGAGAACGGACGGGGGTTCACGCTAACTGAGCGGTATTTCCTCTGAGGAGGGACCCACGAGCATGACCAGCACCAGCACTCTGATCGAGAGCAAACTCCACCCGGCTCAGGCGATCTACCGACAGGTGATTCCCGCCGGTGAACCGTGGATCTACGAGATCCAGAAGGGGCGGTACTTTCGGATCGTCGATCTTCATGGCAACCAGGCTGTGGATACCCTCTTTTACAACGCGCGCGACTACTCCGAGCGCTACAGCGCCCAAGACACGATCCAGCAACAGCGCAACATCTACCTAACAACCGGGACTAAGTTAACCTCCACCTGTGGCAGGCCACTACTCACGATTGTGGCCGACACCTGCGGCCGCCACGACACGCTCGGCGGCGCATGCGCCAACGAAAGCAACATGGTTCGCTACGCGATCGAAAAACGCCACATGCACGCGTGCCGCAGCAGCTTTCTCAAGGCGGTCATCGACTGGGATCACGGCATGTCCAAGCGTGACATTACGAGCAACATTAACTTCTTCATGAACGTTCCAGTGACACCGGAGGGCAAACTCAGCTTTGAGGATGGCATTTCCGAGCCCGGCAAGTACGTCGAGATGCGCGCGGAAATCGACGTTCTCGCTCTAATCAGCAATTGCCCCCAGTTGAACAACCCTTGCAACGCCTACAACCCCACGCCAGTCGAAGTCTTGATCTGGGCCCCGGAAATATGATGCGGAGCGCCAATGTTCCGTAAGGTTCTGATCGCCAATCGTGGCGCAATCGCCTGCCGCATCATCCGCACTCTGCGCAAGATGGGCGTTGCCTCAGTTGCAGTGTATTCGGAACCTGATCGCCACTCCCTGCACGTCGAGCAGGCGGATGAAGCGGTCTGCATCGGGCCTGCGCCGGCCGCACAGAGTTATCTTTCCATTGCGGCTCTGCTCGACGCTGCACAACGGACAGCGGCTCAGGCGATCCACCCTGGCTATGGATTTCTGAGCGAGAACGCGGGTTTCGCGGAATCCTGCGCTGCGCACGGAGTCGTATTCATCGGCCCGACTCCGCAACAGATGCGCGATTTCGGCTTGAAGCATACTGCGCGCCAAATTGCCGCCCAGAACGGTGTACCGATGCTACCGGGCAGCGCCTTGCTTGATGACGTCGATGCCGCGCTCAGAGCCGCCGACGAGGTCGGATATCCGACGATGTTAAAGAGTACCGCCGGTGGCGGCGGAATCGGGATGCGCTTGTGCGCTTCTCCCAACGAACTGCGGGATGCCTTCGAAGCAGTTTCACGACAGAGCCAGGCCAGCTTCGGCAGCAGCAGTCTTTATCTCGAACGCTTTGTCTCCGAAGCGCGGCACATCGAAGTGCAGATCTTCGGCGACGGCAACGGGTCGGTAATAGCTTTAGGCGAACGCGATTGCTCGGTGCAGCGCCGCAATCAGAAGGTAATCGAAGAAACACCCGCCTCCGGACTGCCCAAGAGCGTTCGCGAAAATCTTCTGCAGTCCGCCGTGCGCTTGGGGAAGGCGATTCACTATCAGTCCGCCGGCACCGTGGAGTTCATCTACGACAACTCCACCAGAAAGTTTTACTTTCTCGAAGTGAATACCCGTCTCCAGGTCGAGCACGGCGTCACCGAGGAAGTGACTGGCGTCGATCTGGTGGAGTGGATGGTGAAACAAGCGGCCGGCGGAATGCCCGCGCTGGACACAATCGATATCCGTTCCTCCGGATCTTCGATCCAGGTCCGAATCTACGCCGAAGATGCTGCCAAGAATTTTCAGCCGAGCGCCGGCCGGCTCACCCACGTCCAGTGGCCAACCGGTGCGCGCGTCGAGACCTGGGTGGACGCAGGAACAGAAGTGACGCCGTTCTACGATCCCATGCTGGCGAAAATCATCGTCCGCGGCTCGGACCGGGCCCAAGCGACTGAACGTCTGCGCACCGCATTACAGCTTTGTGAGCTTTCCGGCATCGAGACCAACCTTCCTTATCTCAAACAGGTTGTCAGCCACCCAGCCTTTCAAGCGGGCGGCGTGACAACTTCGTTCCTGCGAGACTTCCCCTATCGGCGGCGGGCCATCGATGTGCTCGAATCCGGCACGCAGACCACGATTCAGGATTACCCCGGCCGGCTGGGTTACTGGCACGTCGGCGTTCCACCCTCGGGTCCCATGGATGCCCTTGCATTTCGCTTCGCCAATCGTCTTGTCGGCAACGAAGAAAATGCAGCCGGTCTTGAGATCACCCTTACTGGCCCTACGCTGCGATTGGCCTGCGACACGACGATCGCGTTGACGGGCGCAGATTTCGGAGCGAAGTTGGATGGCCGGCCAATGCCACAATGGCAGGCAGTATCGGTAAGAGGGAACTCCCTCCTCGAACTTGGAACTGGCAACGACTCTGCGCGAGCCTATCTCGCCGTTGCAGGCGGCCTCGAGGCCCCGCTGTATCTGGGAAGCCGCGCCACTTTCATCCTCGGCAAGTTCGGGGGGCAGTCGGGCCGCATGCTCCGTCCCGGCGACGTGCTGCACTTGAGCGAGACCGATCGCGGTCCAAGCGAGATGCGCACGCTTGCTCCCACCGCCATTCCGCAATACAGCCGCAAATGGGAGATCGGGGTACTCTACGGCCCGCATGGCGCCCCTGACTTTTTCGCGCCGGAAGACATCGACATGATCCTGTCGACGCCGTGGAAGGTCCACTACAACTCGGATCGCACGGGCGTGCGTTTGATCGGTCCAAAGCCGCGCTGGGCGCGCAAAGACGGCGGCGAAGCAGGACTTCATCCGTCCAATATTCACGACAACGCGTATGCGGTCGGGACTATCGACTTTACCGGGGACATGCCGGTCATTCTCGGCCCAGACGGGCCGAGTCTCGGTGGCTTCGTGTGTCCGGCAACCATCGTCGAGGCCGAACGCTGGAAGATCGGGCAACTGAAAGCCGGCGACGTGGTGCGCTTCCGCCCGCTCTCGCTCAAGCAGGCAGAAGAACTGCAAGCCGAGGTTGAGACCTGCCTGGAAACACTCGGCGGTAACTTCCCCACCTTGCCGGTCGGGGCGCCCGAGGGCCCTGTCGTCTCGCGGCGTCCCTCATCCAAGGGCACCCCGGCAGTTGTTTGCCGTGCCGATGGCGACCGCTACTTGCTGATTGAATACGGCCAAAACGCGCTCGATCTCAACCTGAGGTTCCGCGTCCACGCACTCGAGCAGCAGGTGCGGGCCGCGAACCTGCGCGGAATCATCGATATCACCCCGGGCGTACGCTCCCTGCACATTCACTACGACTCGCGCCTTCGCCGCGAGGAACTGATCGATGCCCTGGATGCCTGCGAGCGCCGTATCCCCGACTTGGATGACATCACGGTCAAATCTCGCGTCGTTCACTTGCCGCTCTCCTGGGACGATCCCGCCACGCAGTTAGCCATCCGCAAATACATGCAGGGCGTGCGCCCCGACGCACCGTGGTGCCCCAGCAACATCGAGTTCATCCGGCGCATCAATGGCCTGGCGTCGATTGACGAAGTCTATCGGATTGTTTTCGGGGCGAGTTATCTGGTTCTGGGCCTGGGCGACGTCTATCTCGGCGCTCCGGTCGCCACGCCGGTCGACCCGCGCCATCGCCTGGTGACCACGAAGTACAATCCCGCCCGCACCTGGACCCCGGAAAACGCCGTCGGAATCGGCGGCGCCTACCTCTGCGTTTACGGCATGGAAGGCCCTGGCGGATATCAGTTCGTTGGGCGCACACTGCAGATGTGGAACACCTTCCACTCCACCGCGGAGTTTCCTCCGGGAACACCATGGTTGCTGCGCTTTTTCGATGAGCTTCGCTTTCATCCCGTGAGCGCCCAGGAGCTGCTGGAGATTCGCGATGGCTTCCCACGTGGGCGATACTCGCTGCGGATCGAACCAAAGCAGTTCCGCCTGCGCGACTATCACGCTTTTCTGAAGTCGATCAAAGCCGACGCAGACATTTTCAAAAACCATCAGCAGGCCGCCTTCGAGGCCGAGCGCGAGCGCTGGGCAGCCGCGGGCCAGGCAGAGTATATGGATTCGCCAGAACCTCCGGCCCAGGAATCTGACGGCGAAACTCCGGAGGGCTGTAGTCCGGTTCGCTCGCCGATTGCGGCCAGTGTCTGGAACATCGCCGTCGCAACCGGGCAGCGAGTGGAGGCGGGACAAAAGCTCATGATTCTCGAAGCCATGAAGACGGAAATTGCCGTGGCGGCGCCGAATTCGGGCATCGTCGAAAAGTTGAATTGTGCGGTAGGAGCCCTGGTCGGAGCCGGCCAGACTCTTCTGCTGCTTCGCGCCGAGGCAGCCGCATGAGTTTCTCGGCCACCATCGCGGACCTCTACGACCGGCTGCAACGAGAGCCGCTTCATCCCGTCTGGATTTCACTTTTGCCTCGCCAAGCAGTGCTCGCCCGCGCCCGCGAGATCGAGAGCCATCCAGACTTGCCGCTTGCCGCCAAGACCTTCGCCGTGAAAGACAACTTCGACGTCGAGGGCATTCCAACAACAGCGGGATGTCCGGCCTATGCCTTCACACCTTCGACGACTGCAAATGTGGTCCGACGTTTGCAAGACGCCGGGGCGCTTTTGATCGGCAAAACCAACATGGATCAGTTCGCCACCGGCTTGGTCGGCACCCGCTCGCCCTTCGGCGCCTGCTCGAGCGTATTCAACGAACGCTACATCTCCGGTGGGTCAAGTTCCGGTTCAGCCGTCGCGGTCGCGAAGAATCTCGTCACTTTCTCTCTCGGCACCGACACTGCGGGTTCCGGTCGAGTGCCTGCGGCATTTAACGGCCTGATCGGATTGAAACCCACCCGCGGGCTGCTGAGCACGCATGGCGTCGTCCCTGCCTGCCGAACCCTCGACTGCGTTTCGATCTTCGCGCGCACGTGCCGTCAGGCCCACGAAGTCTGGCGCATGGCGCGCGGCCCGGATCCCGCGGATCCGTTTTCGCGCGAGCCCAGGTTGGGTGACGATGCGGCTCCTTGGATCAACGGCAAATTCCGCTTCGGAGTCCCTTCGCCGGATCAACTCGAGTTCTTCGGAGATGAAGAGGCCGCCCAGCTTTACCAGGCCGCAATAAAGAAGATGCAGCAAATCGGCGGGGAGAAAATCGAGATCGACTTCTCCGTCTTTCGCCGAGCCGCCGACCTGCTCTATGGAGGCCCCTGGGTGGCCGAGCGTCTGGCGGCGATCAAGACCTTCTTCCAAAATCATGCCCCCGAGGTCGAGCCGGTCGTCCGCAGCATCATCGGCGGCGCCCAGAAATACACGGCCGTAGACACCTTCGAAGCCGACTATCGTCTCCACGAGTTGCGCCAGGAAGCTGCGAAGGAGTGGGTGCGCATGGACGTGCTGCTGCTCCCCACGACGGGGACCATCTACACTCATGAGCAAATCGTTTCCGATCCCGTACAGCTCAACACCAATCTCGGTTACTACACCAACTTTGTGAACCTGATGGATTTGGCCGCGGTTGCAGTTCCAGCCGGATTCCGTTCCCACGGACTGCCATTCGGAATCTCGTTGATCGGTCCCGCGTTTACCGACGAAGCCTTGCTGGCGTTGGCCGACCAGTATCTCAGCCCAGCTGCGGACTCATTCGTCCCGCTGCTCACGAAACCGCCGGGGTGCATTTCGCTGGCAGTTGTGGGTGCGCATCTCAGCGGTCAGCCACTGAACGGGCAACTGACTCAACGGGGGGCGCGCCTCCAGAAAACTTGCCGCACCGCGCCTGGCTATCGATTTTACGCGCTGACAGGTGCGACTCCTGCCAAGCCCGGCCTCATTCGCGACGAGACTTTCCAGGGCCCAGGGATCGAGGTGGAAGTCTGGGCCATTCCAGAAAACCAGTTTGGCGGCTTCCTCGCCGCCGTGCCGCCGCCCCTCGTAATCGGCACCGTCGAACTCGACGGCGGCGAATCGGTAAAGTCCTTCTTGTGCGAGCCTTACGCAATCGCTGCAGGGTCTGAAATCACTCAACTCGGCGGATGGCGAGCCTACCTCGCATCATTCAAATCTTGAATAGCCGTCATGAAAACTTTGCGCGTCAGGTCCGCAACCGCGGCGTCTAAAATCCAATCCACGATGTGTAGGATAGCGACGACTCTGTGCGTCTTCCTGGTTTTGTGCATTCTTGCCGCCTTGCCGGCCATGGCCCAGAAGCCGGCTTTCACCGTCGGCTGGTCGATCTACGCCGGATGGACCCCGTATCACTACATGCAGAAATCCGGCCTGCTCAAGAAGTGGGCCGACAAGTACGGCATCACTATAAAAGTTCAGCGCTTCGACTACGCGCCTTCTCTCGACGCTTTCGTCGGACGCAACATCGATGCCTGCACCATGACCAACATGGAGGCGCTCGACATGCCGGCGGCCTCCGGAGTCCCCACAACCATCATCCTCGTCGGCGACTATTCCAACGGCAACGACGCTCTGCTCGTTCGCGGCGGCTTGCAGATGAAGGATCTCGCCGGGCGCAAGATGCTGTTGGTCGAAAAGACGGTTTCCGAATATCTCTTCGACCGCGCCCTGTCCCTCAACTCCATGCGCGACGAGATCAAGCAAGTGCGCATGATCAATACCTCGGACTCCGACATTCAGTCTGCTTTCATCAGCGATTCCAGTGTGTCGGCTGTGGTGACTTGGAAGCCCATGCTCTCGCAGCTAGCGCAGCAAAAAGGGGTCACATCGCTATTCAATTCCTCGCAAATCCCGGGTGAGATTCTCGACCTCACCGTGGTGCGGACCGAAATTCTCGATCGCCCGGACGGATCGGGCCAGAAATTCGCCAAAGCTTTGGCTGGAGCCTGGTACGAAATGATGAGTCTCATGTCGGGCCAGGGCACTGCCACCGACAAAGTATTGGCGTCGATCGCCGAAGGATCCGGCGATTCGCTCGCTTCCTACAAAGAGCAACTGAGCACGACCAAAATGTTCTACCAGGCGCAATCCGCTGCGCAGTTCGCCAAGTCGCCTGATCTCAAGCTCAAGATGGGGATGGTCCGGCAATTCTGCTTCGATCACGGATTGCTGGGTAAGAACGTCGGCGCAGTGGATGACGTGGCCATTCGCTATCCCGACGGTTCCGTGCAGGGCAAGCCCGACCGTGTGCGACTGCGCTTCGCCACCGACTACATGGAGATGGCCGCGGGAAACAGACTTTAGGGGAATTCGATGTCCTTCGGTTTTCAATTGGTGCATGCCAAACCCGGCCGCGCTTCGACTCTGCTACTGTCGTGGCTGCTGTTCGCGCTGGGAGTGGGGGTTTATTTCTATGCCTCGCAGAAGCGCCACCAGGAGAATTCTGAAGACCGCGTCATGCCCACCGTCTCCCAGATGTTCCACGGCATGAGCGACGCTTCCGTGAAGCCTGCCGAAGACGATGACGCCGTGCTTCCCGACAACGCCTCGCTTCGCCAGAAGTTCTTCGCGAGCATGTTGTGGAAGGACACTCTCGCCACCTCGCGCCGCTTTATCCTCAGCGTCCTGTTGCTGATTCCTGCCGTGCTTCTTGGCTTGCACATGGGGCTATTTCCTTATGTCGGAGTCGTCTTCCTGCGCTTCGTGCTGTTCTTCGACAAGATCGTCGCGCTTTCGCTACTGCCCATCCTCTTTATTGCATTCGGCATCGATGAACTCTCGAAGATCATGCTGATCGTTGTGGGCGTTACGCCAACCATCATTCTCGACACTTTCAATCTGACCAAAGGCGTTCCAGACGAGCAGGTGGTGAAAGCTTTCACGCTCGGCGCCAACGATTTCGATGTAGCTTACCGGGTGGTCATGCGCCAGATCGCCCCCCGCGTGCTCAATAGCATTCGCCTTAACCTGAAGGCGGTCATGCTCTTCCTCTTCGCCGGAGAAATGATCGCCTCCACCGATGGCCTGGCCTACCGCATCGCGCTCCTGCGCCGCCACATGGGCATGGACGTCATTATTCCCTACGTTCTGTGGGTCGCGTTGCTGCTTTTCCTCGTCGATCTCGCCATGCGCCTCGTCAACCGCAAACTTCATCCCTGGTTTCAGGAGGCATGACATCCATGGCCCTGATTGAAACCCAAAATCTTTCGGTCGCTTACGGGACGCCCGCACGACCCGTGTTGACGAGCATCAATTTAAGTATTGAGGAAGGGGAATTCGTCTGCCTGCTGGGCCAGACCGGATGCGGCAAGTCCACACTGCTGAAGCTGATTCTCGGCGCAGAAATGCCTGCCAGTGGACGCATCCTCATCGACGGCGTAGAGCACAAGCAACCCGATCGCACTCGCGGCTATGTCCCACAAAAATACTCGCTGTTTCCCGACAAGACCGTACTCGGCAACATTACGTTCGGTCCGGAAGTGAGCGAGTTCAACCTGTTTACCCGCTTGACGCCGCGTTATCTTCGCCGAAGGCGGCAGTTCCGCGATGAGGCACTCAGTTGCATTCGACGCATCGGATTGCACCAGCGCGACGCCGGCAAGTACCCTTACCAACTCTCCGGAGGCATGCAGCAGCGCGTCGCCATCGCGCAGGCGCTCGCCACCAAGCCGCGCATCCTGCTCATGGACGAGGCCTTCAGCGCCCTCGATCCCGGCACGCGCAAAGACATGCAGCGCCTGATCCGCCAATTGTGGCGCGACACCGGAATCACCATCCTTTTTGTGACCCACAACACGCAGGAAGCGCTCTACCTGGGAAGCCGAGTGATCGTGCTGGCCAAAGATGGCCCAGACGCCGGCGCCCAGATCGCTATGGACCTCCGCATCCCCGAACCCTGTCACGAAGACCAGATCCCGCGGCTTGTACATCGCCTCGAGCACGCCTCAGGTAGCGCGCGTGAACCAGAAGAAGCCGTGCTGGCCACTGCATAGACGGCCAGAAAAGTGTCGTCGGCTCCTCGTAATTCGATCAGAGGAATGCGCGGAGAAACTCGATTTCAACAAGCTTGGAGCAATCAGTGAGACATCTGACCTTGCGGCGGATCGTTAAGAAGCAGATCCTTGCCAAGGCGAAAGCGGTACGCGCCGAAATCGCGTGGTGCCGGTTAAGTTAAACCAATACCTTGCCCGCAACTGACTGCCCCCCATAGATTATTTTGGGATTTCCCGCTACGTCCATGATTCCCCTAGACCCAGGGGGAGGGGGTACCCTCGGAAAGCCACCCTTTCCCGAATCGGTCTTGCCTCGAGACCATGATTTTGCGACCCATGGTTTTGCGACTTCTTCCTGTAAATATTTTCGGATGATTTCCACACCAATGTCTCAGGGGTTTCGAGCAACAAGAAATTTGGCACGACCTCATGGTCGTGCCAACTATTTGCTGTCGCTTCAGCCTCTGCCGAAGTCTAGAACTCGTACCTCAACGCGAACTGCATTACGCGCGGGTCTCCGACTGCCTGAAACTCTCCGAATGTTCCCGGAGCTTGCAGGCTCAAGCTTGGATTCGAGAAGTTGACGTTGTTGAACACGTTGAAGGCCTCGGCCCGGAACTGGAGGCGCTGGCCTTCCCACGGCATTGGGAACGACTTCACCACCGACATGTCCGTGAGGAACATTCCTGGCAGTCGCAGCACCGCACGCTGCCCCGTATGTCCAGGCAATTCATCCGCAAACGATCCGGAGACCGACGTATTCGCAAACAAACTCGGATATCCGTTCTGATCGGTGTGGACACCCGATGAGACCGGACCTGTAGCAATCGCCAGAGAACTGAGCCAATAGTTCGCGTTGTAGGCGAGCTCGCCTCCCACAGTTGTGGGCACGCCCGAGTGATAGCGGATCAAGCTGCTGATTTGCCATCCGCCAACGATTTCGTTGAGCCAGCCGTGCGCGCCGGCGAGTAACGTTCGTCCTCGACCGATCGGCAGAGGATAAAGGATGTTCGCTGTGATGTTGTGCCGCACGTCGAAGTCGGACGAGCCCCGGAATTCCTTTGTGTTGAAGATATTCTGGATGGCCGCGCCTTGCTGTCCTGCACCGGACTCGGCGGCCGACCCGTAGTCAATCGAGTGCGACCAGGTGTAGTTGAAGTCGAACGTAAGCCCGCTGCTCAATCCGCGGCGCAGCGAGAAGGTCAGGGCGTGAAAGGCGGCGTTTCCGGCGTTCATCCACGTCGGCATCGAACTGCCCTGTAACGGAAAGAATGTATAGCAGCCATACCTGGAGATCTGCGCGCATCCCACGGGATTCGACGTTCCCGCCCACGCTGTGCTGGGATTGCGGTCGACAGCATGGAGACAATCCAGATAGCTGCCGCCGTAATCGTTGTAGACGCAACTGAAGTAGTTCGCTGACGCGCTTCCGGGGAAGTCAAGGTTCGCCAAGCCCGGCCACAAATCCTCTACGAACGGCAACCTCGGAACCAGGTTCGGATTGGCCGCAACCTGTGCTTCGGTCAAACCCGAATCATGCAGCTTCCGCAACTGCATCGCGTTCTGTTCCCACGTGACTCCCGATTTCGGATCTTTGAAGTACTCGAGCGGAGTGTAAACGTCGCCTTCCAGTAGCAGCCGATGAGAGAGACGTCCCGCATATCCGACTTCAAAGGTCAGCTTGCCGGGAAGTTCGCGAGCGAAGCTGGCGTTGAGCACATACGAATACGGCGGCTTCAGGTTCGGAGCAATGCCCATGAACTCGCCGGCAATGGCTGCGATGTTCGGCGGCGTAACTGGAAAGGTTTCGGCTGCAGGCGGCGTCAGCACCGGCGCCCCGCCGTTGTAGCGCGGACTGGTGCTGAAGCTATAAGAGGTCGGAAAGTTTTCGGAACTGGCGAGGCCAATCGACCCATACTGGTCATATTGGGTTACCAGGTCGCTGCCAAAGCGGTCGTAGACCATTGCTGCTCCTATCCGGAGCGCACCTTGAGTCCCAAAGATTTTCCCCATCAGGCCTTCGTGCGATGAGGGTGCGTAAGCAATGCCGATGCGTGGAGCAAAGTTGCGGTTGTCTGGACTCCACCAGGTCGGCTTTCCGTTCCCGGGACCATTGAGCGCCCATTGCAGCGTGGCATTGGGCATGGCATTCTGCGGCACGCCCTGCCTCTGTAGTGCGTTGCGCTCGGCGAAATACTGCGTTAAAGGAACGGTGGATGTCACTTGCAGTCCGTGGGCTTCGTAGGGCGGCCGGAAATTCTCCCAGCGCAGGCCAACATTCAGCGTCAGGTCCCGCGTGATCCGGTAGGTATCGCCCACGTACAGCGAGTAATCGTGCTCGATGAACGAACGCACCTGCGGTGTTCCTGCCGTCAGATAATTGCCTTGCCGGTTGAACAGATCGGTGTGGAAGTCGTCGTTCACCAAGCCGAGAACCACCCCCATGCCGTTGGCAGTTGAAGTTGGGTCGTCAAGCGGCAAGCCCGTGTATTGGCTGATCGCGTTGTCGATGTCGGCGCCAAGCCCGATCAGTTCGGTCGCACCGTATCCGTAGCGAGCGAACGAAGTGGCGTACGAACTGGTGTTGTTGTGGATGATGCTGACGCCGCCACCCGCCGTGATCGTGTGTTTGCCCTTTACCCACGTGACGCCGTCATTGAGATTGGTGGTCGGCAGAATCTGCGAGGAAGGGCGCGCATACGGATTCAGCAACGGATCAAGACTCGTCTGGAAGAGAAGTGGCCCCGTTTGCCCGGTGAAAGATTGTCCGAAACGGGTGTAGCCGACGTTAAACAGGTTGATAACACTTGGAGTGAGAATCGCAGTGTACTGTGCGGCCAGGCCCTTGCTGTTGTCGCGCAGCGTCGATGCTGGCGACTGGCCGGGAAACTGTGCCGGGATCTGATCGTCGGTGTTGCGCGCAAACGTGCTGCGGGCACTGACTGTGTGCTTTCCCGCGCTGTCGATGTGCAGATCGACCTTTGCCACCAGCGCGTGATCGCTGCGATGGATCGGCGCATTGAACCGGAAGCCGCTGAAATTCAGGCCACCGTCTTCGCCGAAGGAAGGATCGTTACCCCTTGGATATGACTGAAGAACCGCAAGTATGCTGGCGTCCGGGCCCAAATGCAGCGGGTCGACGTTTTGCACATCAGTTGGCTGTAGCGTCTGCGTGGTTCCTCCCGAGTTGAACAGAAACTTGCCGGCGCGAAGCGTGTCCGAAGGGACGGCGCGAACCTGGGAAACGCCGCTGGCATCTTCCCGCTGCTCATAGTTGAAGAAGTAGAAAACGCGATTGGGAATGACCTTGCCGCCGATCGACGCGCCGAATTGATTTCGGACCAGCGGTTGCCGAGGCACTCCGGCGTGGTTGTTGAACCAGGTATTGGCGGCAAACCAGGTATTGCGGTTGTACTCGTAGAGCGATCCATGGAGTTGGTTTGTCCCGCCTTTGGTCACGAGCGCGACTTGGCCGCCGGACGAACGACCCAGATTCGGGCCCTCGCCTGCGACCGTCACGCGAAACTCCTGCACCGAGTCCAGCGGAATTGGGAGTACTCCGTTAAAACCCGCATTCGTCATGACCCCGTTGGCGTTGGATCCCTGATATCCACCTGTGCCAGTTCCGGTCGCCTGCGGAACTAGGCCTGAGTTCTGGTTATTGTTGACGTCAGCGCCGTCGAGGGTGATGTTGTTCTGATCGCGATGGGCTCCCAGAACTGCGCCATCGGTGGTCACTCCGGGCTGCAGGCTCAACAGTTCCACGACGTTTCGCGTCTGTAGCGGCAATTGGCGAACCTGGGTCTCGCTAAAAGGGTTGCCGATGCTGGCATCGGTCGTGTTCACCTGGGAAGCTTCGGAAGCGACATTGACGACCTCTCCGGTCGTGCTGAGCGACATTCTTAGATCGAGCGTAGCCGGCGTGTTCACCAGCAATGCGATTTCATCCTTCGTCATGGTTGCAAAGCCCGGCTTCTCGGCGACGAGTTTGTAGATTCCGGGAGCAACCTGCAGAAAGCTATATTCCCCTTGCGCATCGGTGGTGGTTCTGCGGGCAGTTCCGTTGTCAGAGCTCTTGATGGTGACTGCGGCGCCTGGAATCACCGCACCGGAGGGGTCTGAAATAGTTCCCCTCAGCGACGTAGTCGCTTGCGGGAACGCTATCATCGTTCCCAACCATGCAACGAACAACACTACTCCCAAAGACTTCGCGGCTAGTCCCTCACCCATGGCATTCTCCGTTTGGTATTGAGAAATAGAGATTCCGTGTCGTAAGCACACTCCAGCGCAGGCGGCCCGCAACCACTTCGGCCACTGACTACTGCTCGATCACAATTCAGCTGGGGGCACAGGGACGTGCAGCCTGACCCGATGATGAGCGATGCTCAATGATTTTCTCGAGAGAGTCAAAGCCAATGTTTCGATGCTACTAATCAATGTTCTGAATATCGCGTTTCCGAATTGTCTCCTCGGAGGTGAACACGCCAGCCGGGTTGATTACATTTACCGATCACATGATTCGGAGCGGTTTGCCCGGAGAGCCATATCCAAATTGAACTGAGTGCGGGCGAGTCGCCGCCAGTCTGCACAATTGGCGCGAACGGGAGTAATCTTGGGACAACGGTTCGCTTGGAACCGAAACAGCCAAGGATGAGCTGTCGGCGTTGCCTCCAAGCTGAGAACAGGGACGTGGGAATCAACCTTTCCAGTGCTGGATCCCGATCCATGAAGATTAATCGTCGGATTTCGCCGACACAGGTGATTTTCGTTCTCGCGGTCATCACCTGGACATTGCCGGCACCGGCTCAAATTGCGGAGAGAGCTTCCCAAGGCCATGAGAACGAGGCCGCGTCTTCTTTGACGGAGATTCAGGCCGCGCTCACGCATGAACCGGGCAATCCCAAGCTCTATGTCAAGCTCGGGCGGGCTTACTGGGATCGGAACGACTACCAACATGCGTTCGATGCCTTTCAGCAGGCGGTGAAGGTGGGGCCGTCTTCGGCCGAAGCGCACAACTGGATGGGCGCGTTCTTGATGAGCAGAGGCAATCTGCCGAGCGCGATTTCCGAGCTTCGAAAAGCCGTATCTCTGGATCCCAAATACGCACGCGCGTACACGAATCTGGGATCCGCGCTCGCTCAAAGCGGGAACCTTGCTGAAGCAGTTGCCGCGTTTCAAAAGGCGCTGGCTTTGGAGCCGAACAGTTGGGCTGCACATTTGAATTTGGGCATCGCTCTGCGCGAGAACGGCGATGCCGAAGGCGCCCTCATTCATCTCAGCCGGGTCGCCAAGGCTCAACCCAAGAATGCTGCCATTCAATGCGAGCTCGGCCAAACCTACCGTCAAAGTGGCGATTTGGCGCGTTCCGTCGCGGCGTTTGATCGGGCGCTCGAATTTGATCCTGAAATGCGTGAGGCCTACTACGGGCTGGGCTTCACGTTGAAGCAACAAGGCGCTGCTGCACGCAGGCCTTCTCCAGCACCCGGGAGTCCCGGCGATGAGTTTTACAAACGCGCCCAGGAGGCGGTGGCGAACGGCGACCTGAATCTGGCTAAGGAACAACTCGTCGCGGCTCTTCGCGCCGATGAGAACCACGCCGAGGCCCAAAGCCTGCTTGGATACCTGTTAGGGCAGGAGGGAGATCTGACTTCAGCGCTGAAACATTTGGAACGCGCCGTTACTTTGCGCCCTGATTCTGCTGACGCTCACTACAGTTATGGCGCGGCGCTGTGGTACAGCGGTTCCAAGGACAAGGCTCTGTCAGAACTGGAAAACAGTGTTCGGCTCGACCCCGGGGCTGGTGCCAGCTACGCCCTTCTGGGGATGGCACTACGCGAAACAGGGGATCTAGCTGCGTCCCAGTTGAATCTCAAACGTGCCATCGCGCTCTCGCCGACCACAGCCGCAACGTTCATCGACCTGGGGATTATTTTTCTCCGCCAGGGCGAACTCGATCAAGCCTTGGCTCAGTTTAAGGCGGGTCTCAAGGCTGCCTCGCAGCTACCAGCGCCTGATTGGGACGCCGCCATCAGCGGCCTTCGTGAAATGATCTCGAAAGATCCCAGTCGCCCGCAAGCGCACAACATGCTCGGTCTCCTGCTGGGTCGCAAAGGCGCAGATACCGGCGAGGTGCTCGGAGAGTTACGCGAAGCGGTTCGCCTCCGGCCGGACTACGCCGAGGCGCACAACAACCTAGGGCTGGTGCTGGCGCAGAACGGCGACGACGAGAAAGCAGTCGCTGAGTTTCGCGAGGCTGTCCGCATCCAGCCCGATTATGCTGATGCCCATGCGAACCTGGGTGCCGCGCTCTTGTTCTCGGATGTCGAAGAAGCGATCAGGGAACTTGAGAAAGCGGTATCGCTGGATCCCACCTTGGTGACGGCGCAGGTGAATCTGGGGGAAGCTTACGGCAGAAGTCCGAGCCACGGTCCCGCGAAGCAAGTCGAACAGTTGCACAAAGTTATCGCGCTCGCGCCAGATTTTGCACGCGCACACCTTGCGCTGGGCAAGTCTCTCTTGCAGGACGGAAAGGTCAGCGATGCCGTAAATGAGCTCCAAGAGGCCGCTCGCCTGGATCCAAGAAGCGGCGAAGCACACTACCAGCTCGGTCTCGCTCTGGCGCGAAGCGGCAAGCAAGAGGAAGCGACCGCAGAAGTCCAGAAAGGACGTGAGCTTTCCGCTGCGGATGAGCGCAATCAAAATGCAAATTTGGATATGTCCGAGGGTCGGTCGGCCCTTGAGAAGGGTGAGTTGCAGCAGGCGGAGGCGAAATTCAGGCGTGCAATCAGGCTGGAATCGAATTCGCCCGGCGCACAGCATTATCTCGGGATAGTCCTGGAGGCGAAAGGTGATACGGAAGGTGCCGTCGCAGCTTATCAAAAAGCTGTCGAGCTGAATCCCGGGGATTTGACTTCCAAACAGAGTCTCAACCGGTTGAGTCCGCCCCCTCCTGCCACCGAACCGGCGTCACTCGCGAAGACAGGAGATGATGATCCCGCGAAAGTTTCACAGCTCGAAAGCTACTTTCGGGAGAGCCGATTCCAGGAAGTCGAACCGTTACTGGCTGGATACGTGAAAGAACGTCCCGGCTCTTCCTGGGGTTGGTACGCCCTTGGCTACAGTCAATTTGCTCAAAAGAAGATCGGAGAGTCCATTAAATCGCTCTCCGAGTCTCTTCGACTGAACGTGGAAAATGCCGATGCGCACAAAATTCTTGGACGCGACCTGATGATTGTGGGACGGTTCGACATGGCGCAAGCTGAATTCGAGCAGGGAATTCACTATTCACCGAAGTCGCCCGAGAACTACTACGATCTGGGCAAGGTATTTTCGCTGGAAGACAACTGGGAGGGAGCGCGCAAGCAATTCGAAGATGCAATTCGCCTTAACCCGTCTTATGTCGAGGCGATCGACGCGCTCGGCTTCGCCCAAGAGGCTTTAGGGGATGACACTGGCGCGATAAAACGTTATGAAGAAGCAATCGCGCTGAATGAGCAGCGCCACGGTACATTCGTTTCGGCGCATGTCAATCTGAGCGCCTACTACAACCGGACCGGCGATTCGGCAAAAGCCCTGAACTGGGCGCAAAAGGCACTAGAGCTAGATCCCAAGTCTGATCCTGCCTGGTTTCAAAAAGCAAGAGCTGAGGAGCGCCAGGGCAACCTGCAGGCGGCGGTCGATTCGTTGAACCGGGCGATCGGGGTGAACCCGCGCTCTTCGTCCTACTATTACGTGCTGGCCGGGGTTTACCGCAGGCTCGGCAAATCCGAGGAAAGCAAGAAGGCCTTAGATTCGTTCACGCGCCTCGATCAAGAGAACAACGAACTGGAGAAAGTGCGTCGTAACCTCTCACGGAGTAGGGGCGCACCACACCCCGGAGGTGACCGTGAGTAGTGGTTCCAGCCTGTTTGGGTGGCTGCGTGAATCGTTGAAAACCGCGGGTTGCGTCGGGGCATTGATGTCTTTGGTACCGACGAGCCCTGCCCAAACAGCTCCCGACGTGCAGTTCAGAGACATCACCGAGCAGAGCAAGGTGAACTTCACGCAAGAGAATTCTGCTACATCAAACAAGTACTTGATTGAAACGATGGCGGGCGGAGTCGCGCTCTTCGATTACGACAATGACGGTCGTCTGGACATCTTTCTTACCAACGGTGCGCTGCTTGCCGACCCCATGCCGGACGGGGCGATGCCCGACAAATCGGACAAGAAATTCTGGAACCGGCTGTATCACCAGAATGCTGATGCCACCTTCACCGACGTTACGGAACGGGCCGGCCTGACTGGAATGCCGCAAGGCTACTACAGCATGGGAGTAGCAGTTGGAGACTACGACAACGACGGCTTTGAAGACCTCTATGTAACCGGCTACGGCGGCAATATCCTTTACCACAACAACGGAAATGGAACCTTCACCGATGTCACGGAAAAGGCCGGGGTCAGAGCGGGGGGGTGGAGCGCGAGCGCAGGGTTTTTCGATTACGACAACGACGGCAAGCTCGATCTGTTCGTGACGCGCTACGTCAATTGGACGTTTAAGACCAATCGCTATTGCGGGGAAAAGCGCCCTGGCTTTCGAGCGTACTGCCATCCTGACAACTACGACGGCGTGACCAACCTCTTGTACCACAACAATGGGGATGGCACTTTCACCGACGTTTCCGAGAAAGCCGGAATCGCTAACTCGCACGGCAAAGGACTGGGGGTATCCTTTGCCGACTACGACGGCGACGGCTTTACAGATATTTTTGTCGCCAACGACTCGGTTCAGTGCTTCCTTTATCACAACAACGGCAATGGCACTTTCACCGAAACCGGCTTGCTCGCCGGTGTCGGATATAACGAGGACGGCAAGACTTTTGCCGGAATGGGGATTGATTTCAGCGACTATGACAATGACGGCCGGCCCGACATCGTGGTCACCGATCTTTCCAACGAACGCTACATGCTGTTCCGCAATAATGGCGCTGGCACCTTTCGGGATGTCACTAATCTTTCCGGCATCGGCAGCGCCACCCTGGCCTTTTCGGGCTGGAGCACGCACCTGTTCGACTACGATAACGACGGGTGGAAGGACCTGTTCGTGGCCCAGTCTCACGTGATGGACACGATCGAAAAGACTTCGCCGAACTTGCGATACCTCGAGCCGCCTCTGTTGTTGCGCAATGTGTCGGGCCACTTCTCCAGAGTCGTTGCGGGAGAGGTGTTTCAACGAGAATGGGCAGGCCGTGGAGCCGCGTTCGGCGACATCGATAATGATGGCGACATCGATATCGTCGTCAGCAATCTGGGGCAGAAGGCGTACGTGCTGCGGAACGAGGGCGGGAATCGGAATAACTGGATCGGGATCGAGACCGTGGGCACGAAATCGAACCGCGACGGAATTGGGGCCCGAATCAGAGTTGTTTCCTCCTCTGGGATGACCCAGTACTTTACGGTGAACACGGCGGTCGGTTACCTTTCAGCCAGCGACAAGCGTGTGGTTGCTGGTCTCGGCCAAGACTCCAGCGCCAAACTGATCGAGATTCACTGGCCTTCGGGAGTCGTGCAGAAATTCGAGAACGTCAAAGCAAGACAGTATCTCAAGGCCGTCGAACTCGCCCAATGATTACCCGCCGGAAAATTGTTCTCACCATGGCAGGCGCGGCGGGCGCTGCGTTGGCAGGCATGTCCGGCGCCGTCTTTGGTCAGGGAATCTCTTCGCGCGGCGTCAAGCCACAACCTCGAGGCAAACCTTCTGGTCGCCCGTTTCTTGCGCGTTTCACCGATGTCGCCAAGCACGCAGGCCTTACCGAGCCAGTTATCTATGGTGGGTTGGACAGCAAGAGTTACATCGTCGAAGTCGTGGGGTGCGGCGCCGCGTTCATCGACTTTGACAATGACGGCTGGGTGGACTTGTTCGTGCTGAGTGGCACGAGATTGGAAGGCGATCCGCCAGGGGTGACGAATCATCTCTACAAAAACAACCGCGATGGCACCTTTACTGACGTCACAAAAAAAGCCGGGCTGGTGCGCACTGGTTGGGCATCTTCGGTGACGGTGGGCGATTACGACAATGACGGTTTCGATGATGTGTTCGTCACATACTACGGTCACAATGTCCTCTACCACAACAACGGTGACGGAACCTTTTCCGATGTGACGCGGAAAACCGGACTCGACCAAACTTCGGTGCGCTACGGTTCGGGCTGCACCTGGTTAGATTATGATCGCGACGGCCGGCTGGATCTTTTTGTCGCCAATTATCTCAACACTACTCTCGACAAACTGCCCAAACCCGGCGAGAACCCCGATTGCACGTGGAAGGGAGTTGCGGTCAACTGCGGCCCGCGCGGTCTTCCGACCGGATCCGTTCAGCTCTTTCACAACAATGGCGACGGCACCTTCACCGATGTAAGCAAGCAAAGCGGAGTCTCCGCGGCGTCGGGTTCTTATCCCATGACAACTGTCGCGGCAGATTACGACAACGATGGGTGGCCGGACATCTATGTCGCCTGCGATTCCACGCCGAGCTGGCTCTTTCACAACCAGCACGACGGCACCTTCCGCGAACAGGCGCTCGAGCGCGGAGTTGCGCTCAGCGAAGACGGGCTCGAACAGGCGGGCATGGGCGTTGGCATTGGGGACTACGACCTGGATGGAAATCTGGACATTTTCAAGACCAACTTCGCCGACGACACCAACGTCCTTTACCACAACGACGGCAAAGGCAACTTCGACGACGTCACGATTCGTTGCGGCCTGGGCGTCGAGACACGATATGTCGGGTGGGGAACAGGAATCGTTGATTTTGACAACGACGGTTTTCCCGACCTGTTTGTCGCGACAGGAAGTGTTTATCCCGAAGTCGAAAAGAAGGTGCCCTCTTATCCATTCCGGACTCCGCGCCTGGTATTTCGCAATCTAGGTGACGGGAGGTTCGAAGAGTTAATTGAAGAAGCGGGCATCGGCATCGCCGAGGTACACGCCAGCCGCGGGTGCGCCTTCGGAGACTTTGATAACGACGGCGATATGGACATTCTCGTCATCAACCTGAACGAACCGCCGTCTCTACTGCGCAACGACCTTTCGAGTAAAGGTCACTGGCTCAAGGTGCTGCTCGTCGGAGTCAAGTCCAATCGAAGTGCAATCGGCGCTCGCGTGACGGCGCGCTACGGAAGCCACCTTCAGGCTCAGGAGGTGCTCGCCCAATCGAGTTTCTACTCGGTCAATGATCGGCGCTTGCACTTCGGCCTGGGAGCAGAGAGCGTGGCCCATCTTACTGTCCGCTGGACCAATGGCGACACCGAGACCGTTCCGAATGTTGCCGCCGATCAACTTGTGGTGATCCGTGAAGGTGCAGGAATCATTCACAAGCAGAAGTTCTGACGGGTTTCACGGTGGCTCCCATCGGCCATAACTTCGAGCTTCGAGTCTTCAGAATATTGTTCGGAATAGTAAACGCTTACCCGGTAGCGATTTCTCGCCGGAATTCGAGATACAAAATTGAACACCTGTGATGCCGGCGAGCGTAGGTCAGCGAATTGTTTTTTTGGAAGAGAGGCATCTCGAAAGATACCGAGGACTGGGTTCGTGTCGCGGCGACCGTTCTGACAAAAACGTTTTTCTGTGGATAATTTCCAATCGATCCTGCTCCTCGTCGGCACCCGTATAAGTATTCTATTTTCTATATGTTGACCCGTAAGCACTCTACCCTTTTGACTCCAGTTTCCTGCCAACTCAGGCGCGACCCGACTCCCGGACGGACCGGACCTGTCATCGTTTCCTAACCCTGTTCCCGAACGTGGACAATTTTGTTGCTAGTAGAAAAGAATTAGCTTGACTTCGCAATCTTCTGCGTAGTAAAAACTTGGCCCAGCGTTGAGAAAAGGTTTTCTGGCGGCTTCATCTACTAGGAAACAGTCTTCGGGCCGGAGGCGCAAGATGAAACGGTTGCTATCCGCGTTGATAGTCCTGTTGTTGGCCTTGGTTGCGTTTAGCGGTCAGAACCTATACGCCCAGTTCGCCGATCGGGCCGTGATTACAGGCGTTGTTACCGATGCCAGCGGCGCTGCAGTTCCCGACGCGCAGGTCACGATCACCGACGAAGGAACCGGCGTCAAAACCGTCGTCGGCACCAACAGCGCCGGCAACTACAGCACCCCTCCTCTCACTCTAGGCACCTACAGGGTTGAAGTCGAAAAGTCAGGTTTCAAGGTTTACAAGCGGACGGGAATTGCGCTCACCGGTGGCGAGACGGCGCGCGAAGACGTGAAACTCGACATCGGTGCGGTTTCGCAGACGATCAGCGTCGAAGCTTCTACAGAAACCATCAACACCGAGAACGCGACGGTCTCTCATACTGTTGGAGCCCAGTACTACGAGGATCTTCCCGCGGTGATGGGCGCTGATATCCGCCTGGCCGAGTCGCTGCTCACCCTTCAGCCCGGCTACGTTCCCGTGCAGCCCAATGGCGATGCCATCTTCCGCGGCAGCCAATTTCAATCTCGAATGAATGGCGGCCAGATTCTGGCCACCGAAAACTGGTTTGACGGCGCTGCCTTCGGCTACGCTGAAGGTCACCAGCAGACCCAGGAGAGTTCAATTCCGTATCCCTCTGTGCGGGAAATGACGGTGGTTCAGAATACCTTCTCGGCCGAATACGGGCATACCAGCGGCGGTTTCATCACCTATGCGACCAAGTCCGGAGCCAGTAAGTTTCACGGCAACATCTATGATTTTTACACCAATAACAAGCTGGATGCCTCCAACTGGTTCGTGGGTCCAGAGCTCAAATCGCAAGGCTTGAACAATACACTGCCGCTCGGCCAGAACAACTGGGGATTTGCCGTGGGCGGGCCGATTCCCAAGGTCAAGCGCACCTTCTGGTTCTTCAACCTGGATGGCATGGATTACCACAGCACGGTCAATACTGGGTTTGTGAACACCCTGCCGACAACGCTCGCAAGGCAGGGCAATTTCACCGAGTTTCTGGACACCACTAAGGTGGTTGGGACTGACGTGCTGGGCAGGCCCATGTTCAAGGGCGAAGTCTTTAACCCTGCGACTACCAGGCTGGTCGGCACTGTACCAGTTCGTGACGGCTACGGCTTTGATCCCACCACCGGTCGCGCGATTGCTGGCCGAGCAAATATCATTCCGGCCAATGATCCGCTACGGAGTTCCTTGGCAGCCGCTGTCATTCCTGATATTCCCGCGCTCGATCAAAACACATTGTCCCTAAACGGTTTCGGCGGAACTTCTGACGACAACAACAAGATTAACGTCAGAACTTGGCTGTTCCGTTTCGACCACAACTTCAACGACAAGTTCTCAATCAACAATACCTATTACGAGAACGTACGGCCCCGCATCGCTCACTGCGGCGGACCGGGCGGTTGCACTACCGTAAACAATGGCGAGACCGCCTCAGCCAAGAACGACACCTATATCGGGCAGGGGTTCTATCAGCGCATTACCAATCACTTCGAACACCTGCAGATGAACTGGATTATCAAGCCCAACCTGTTCAACCACACCACCTTGGCCTATGACCGATGGCAGATGCTCGGACATCAGTTAGCAGGAGGCGTGGGCTGGAACCAGAAGCTGGGACTTGGGCTCCCCAATGAACCGATCTTCAATAATGCCGGCTTTCCCGAACTCGACTTCAATGGCGCGGTCGGCTACACGCACTACGGGACCCCGTGGGCGAGCCAGGGTGCCGACATCAACAATCGCTACCAATTCCTCGATGACGTTTCCTGGGTTGTTGGCAAGCACACGATCAAGGCCGGATTCGAATTCCGCTATATGACTTACCCCCAGACCGGTTGGGCGGTCAACACAGGCGGACAGTTTGCGTTCAACGACGGCTCGACCGCCGGGTACTCGTCGGCCGGGACATTGTTGAACGGCGGACCTACCGGGAATGAGTTCGCGTCCTTCATCTTGGGCCAGGTGGACCACGCCAATTTCTCGGTGCCGTTTCGCTACACGCCAATCAATAAATACTTCTCCCCTTGGGTCAACGACGATATCAAGCTTACCCATAATTTGAACATAAGTTTGGGATTGCGCTTCGACTGGCAGTCCGGTCTCCATGAGGAGCATAACCGCTTCTCGACTTTCGACCCCACCGCTCAGAATCCCGTCGGCGTCCCCGGTGCGACTGTGTTTAATGCGTCGCAGGCGACCGGCCAGAGCACTTGGAGCGTCGGACCCCGCATTGGATTTGCCTATTCGCCCAATACCAAGACTGTCATTCGCGGGGGATACGGCATGTATTATGCCGGCGTCGCCGCCGATTCCTGGGATCCTTATCCGGTGGATGGTTATCAAACCAATCCAGTCGCGCCGAACACATCCAATGATCTGTTCCCAGCGTTTTATTTCAACGGGACCGGCGCTTGTCCGGCGACGCGCACCCAACTTGTTGGTGTCAACATTCCCTGCGGGTTAGCGGCAACAGGGGCAATCGTGCTTCCACCTCAACTAAGAGGCGATGTGGCGAATGGCGGAAACCCGGTCGGTGTTACTCCCAAGAACTACCTTCCGCCCCGATACCAAAACTGGTCGGTATCGTTCCAGCGGCAGCTCGGCCAGAACATGGCAATCGACGTTGCCTACGTTGGAAGCCACGGATCGCGGTTGTTTGATGGCCGCAGTTCAGCGGGTGTGTATGACAACATGAATCCCGCAAGTGTTTTGCAGCAGTATGGCACCGATCTCACGAATGCCCAATTCACAACCGGGGGTCCGAACGTGATCGATGGGGTTAGGCGCCCGTACCCAACCTTCACAGGCGACTTGGCACAAGCACTGCGACCTTGGCCTCAGTACCAGACTATCAACTGGCGCTTCTTCTCCTTTGGCAGCAGTCACTACAACGCTCTCCAGGTTGCCTTCGACCGCCGCATGGCGGCGGGCCTGTTGCTCAAGGTCGCGTACACCTATTCCAGGCTGATCAACAACGGCGCGGAACAGGGTTTGGCGTCGGGAGGCCCTCCGGTGCAAAATCCGAGCAATATGAGTAACCTTGTTAGCCCCAGTTCGGACGACGTGCCGCATTCTCTGTCGCTGGGTTGGGTCTATAAGTTGCCCTTCGGTAAAGGCAAGCCTGTCTTGGGGAGCGCTTCAGGCTTTATCGACAAGTTCGTTGGTGGTTGGCAGTTTTCTGCTATCCAGAGTTATTCATCCGGAAGACCACTGGATATCACCATGCCGAACGATTTGTCTGGTTATCTCTTCAACACCGCCAGGTTCCCCGATAAGGTCGGAAGCGGCAGGAACACCAGCTTTAGCAATCCACGCACGCAAACGTACTTGAACGTGTCAGGATGGGCAGATCCGGGCTTCGCTTCCAACGGTGTTCCTAACTTCGGTAACGCGGTGAGGGAAGATGCCAGCGTGCGCGGTTTCAGGTATCTCAATGAGGACTTCTCGCTCATTAAAGACACCTACTTCGGTGAGGAAAAATACGTTCGTTTCCACGCCGATGCCGGCAACGTGTTCAACCGGGTTTACTATTGCTATGGCGCGACAGCGAGCGCAACTACCGTCTTTGGCACTCCGAGCTTCGGCACCATAAGCAGCCAGTGCAACATCCCGAGGCGAATGCAGTTAGCCTTGGAACTTATCTTCTAGCGTGCCCCCGGGACCTAATGGGTGATGGTCCGCGCCGCGGACCATCACCGGCAGTTCCTATGTTTCGGGGTTTTCGGGCGCCGCACGCGGATACCCTATCTATTCCCTAACTTATCCCGCCGGACTATGCCGTGCCCCTCTTGCAGCACGATGAGTTGATTGGCATCAACATTCTTGAATGATTCCACCAGCCCCAAGGGCCAGCGAACTTCCACCAGGTCCACTTGCTTGGCTTGCCCAAGTCCAAAGTGCAGCCTAAGGTCATTTTGCGAGATGTAACTTGATCCACTCATAACCTCGTTCATCTGAGAGTGCTTGCCAGTCACCACCCGCACGCGGGAGCCGATGGCGCTGCGATTGGACTTGGTGCCGACGCATTTGATCTTCAGCCAGTTATTCTTCGCGGAGCAATCATTGCGTAACAGGGAGGGAGGTTCATTCATATTAATGATGACCACGTCCACATCACCATCATTGTCGAAGTCGCCGAACGCGGCTCCGCGGCTGCTGTGCGGTTGAGTAACCGCCAAACCGGTGCTGGAAGTGACGTCTGCGAAGCGTCCATTGCCCAGATTCTTGTACACGAGCTTTCGCTGCTTAAAGGCAAAGTGTAGTTTCTTAGTGTCGACCTCGGGGAAGACGTGGCCGTTGGACATAAAGATGTCCGCCCAGCCATCATTGTCAAAATCGAATAGGCCGACTCCCCATCCCAAGTACTGAGTATTTCCACCCAGACCTGCCCGGTAGACAGCGTCGTAAAAAGTGCCGTCGCCGTTGTTGTGGTAGAGATTTGCGGTTTGGTCGGAATAATTCGTCTTGACGATATCGAGCCAGCCGTCGCAGTCGTAGTCGCCGACGGCAATTCCCATACCACCCTGAGGCGTGCCATTCTCATTGACCGCGCAGCCGATCTCCCGGGCGACCTCCTCGAACGTTCCATTTCCTTTGTTGTGATAGAAGCGGCTGGGTACGGAATCACAGGCGACGTAAATGTCCGGCCAGCCGTCGTTGTCAAAGTCCGCAGCGGAAACGCCTAGTCCGTAGGAGCCCACCGGAATCCATTGATCGGTAACAAATGTTGGGGCGGCCGGACCGCGGGGAACCGCAACGCCCGACTGCACGGAGACATCCTCGAAGGTTCCGTTGCCGCGATTGCGATACAGAATGTTCGTCCCTCCGCCCATACCTTGCGGTCCACAGCCAACCGACAAGCCAAAATAGTTGCAGTATTGGTTGCTGCCGGGTGGGGGAGTCGCGTGCTGGTCGAAGTTGACATAGTTGGCAACAAACAAGTCGAGATGGCCGTCGCGATCGTAGTCCACAAAACAGCACCCAGTGTTCCATCGCGGCTGCGGCTCTTTTTGCGTCAGGCCTGCCTTTTCGGTGACATCGCTGAACATGCCGTCGCCGTTATTGTGGTAAAGGACGATTCCACCCCAGTAGGTAACGACCAGGTCGTCGTAACCGTCGTTGTCATAATCGCCGATGCAGCATCCCTGACCCCAACCCGACCGGGCCAGTCCTGCTTTTTCAGTGACGTCGGTAAAGGTGCCATCGCGATTGTTGCGGAACAAGAAATTGGTCGGTTGTCGTTGGGGAGAGATGCCTTCAAATCTCGTTCCGTTCACCATGAAAATATCGAGCCAACCGTCGTTGTCGTAGTCGAAAAGAGCCACGCCACAGCCCGTTTCCTCCAGAATGTACTGTTTGCGAGCGACATTGCCAAAAACATTGGCGGCTCCGGCAAGACCGGCCTGGGCGGCAATGTCCGTGAATGAAAACCCTGCCACCGGAACTACGACGGTTTCGGACTTCGTCCTTGCAGGCGAGGACGTCGACTTTTGAAGAGCCCGAATGCCGGGTAATCCTGACGGCAACCCAAACGCGGGAGCTATGATGCCCAAGCGGCCCAGATTGCGGAGAAAGTCACGTCGAGATTGTCGGTTTGGCCCCGCTGGTTTGAGTGAACCTTCAGGGTTGAAAAGGGAATCCGCCATTTTGGTGATTAGTCAGGCAACAGCAGACGCAGACGCACATCATTTTGCGCGTGCCGCTCCGTTTCAAGCTTACGGGATTCCGCTAACTCGCTCTCAGACTCCGCAGTCTTGCCGAAGTGACGAAGCAACATACTGAGCTGATAGTGCGCCTCTACCGAGCCAGGGTCGAGAGAGATCGCGCGTTCCAGGTCCTGCTCGGCTTCCTCATACTGGTGCTGCCTCAAGAGTATGCCTCCCAGCTTGACGTAAGACGGCGCGTGCTGCGGGTGGCTCCTAAGCAGGTCCCGAAATATCGGGACAGCCCGATCATCGTCGCCAATTGCATCGTACGTAAGACCTAAGTAGTATGAAGCCGCCACCTGGTCCGGTTGGGCCGCCAGGCTTTGTTTGAGCGACGATTCGGCCTCGGAGTACTTGCTCTGCAGGTAATACACGGCTCCGACCGCATAATTCAGAATCGGGTCATGCGGATGCTTTTGCTGAAGTTGTACGAAAAGCGATGCCGCCTTCGGAAGATTTTCTCGGGCAACGTTCGCCGAAGCCAAAACATAGACGTAAGAGTCTTGATCAGGTTTCAGTGCGACTGCCTTCTCGAGCGCGGGGACAGCATCGTCCAACAGATTTCGTTCCAGACACACCTTTCCGAACTCGAACAGAACTTCGGGGTTCTCAGGCTCCCGTTGTCTTGCGGCCACCAGGTACGACAACGCTTTCTCGCTGTTTTGTTGCCGTTCGGCAATCCGTGCGAGACTCTCGTAGCAGGCCGTGCAGTCGGGAGCCAAGGACAGCGCGAGTTCAGAGTTCTTCTCCGCCCGCTCGAGATCTCCCAGGGATAAGTAACTGTTTCCGAGCTTCAGAGCGAGAACAGCGGACGGATGGGCGGCGATCCGTGTTTCCTGGGCTTCGAGGACCGTTTTGGCCTCCGCCGCCATCCCAGAAGCCAGCAGGACGTCTCCGAAATCGAGCGACGCCTCGTCCGATGGTGCGGATAAGCGCTGCCAAGAGGCGATCAGGCCCTTTAGCTCTTCCTTTTTGCCCAGTGCTCCGTACGCGGTAGCCAGCACAAGAATACTTTCATCGGACTTGACGAGTTCGGACATGATGGGCCGCGCGATTTCCAGAGATTGCTGAAAATTACGCTGTGACGCTTCGAGTTTGACCAGGTCGAAGCGGGCGTTAAAATTACGGGGGTCGAGTCTTAGGACCTCCCGAAAACACTTCTCGGCTAACTCGGGCTTGCCGTGGAGCACATAGGCGTCGCCAAGGGTTGTACGAGCGCCTGCCAGGCTTGGATTCAGCGCCAAAGCCTGGTTCAGAAAATTCGCGCTCTCTTCATATTGGCCCTGTTGCAGTCGGATGGTTCCCAGCATCGACAACGCCAAGGCTCGCGTTGTGGGGTTTGGCAGAGCCAGACGCGCTTCAGCTTCCGCTTGAGCGATCTGTCCCTGGTTCAGAAGGCGAACGGCCGCTTCCATGTGGTTGATCTCTGGAAACGCCAGTTCTGGGAGTATCAGGAACGTGAGTACCAGGAATGCGAGGCAATCCCTGTGCCAAGTGGGTACGCAACGAGTCCAAGGAGCGCAGGGCCGAACGGACTTGGTGCGCTGGCCAAGACTACGCATGTCCGCAAATTTTAGCATGCGAATATATGCGCGGCAACGGCGCGGGCTGGGCGTAATGTGCGATCATGCAGGATTGTGAGCGGGCATTTCGCCGGCAAGGTTTCTTCGAAGCAGACTCTGCTACGCGTCAGGAATCGGGGGATCGCGGCTTGATGATCAAGGGAAGAGGAGGGCACTTCGGTACCCGCCGTGCCTTCCTCACACGCATCGGTGCCGGACTCTTCACCGCCGGTTTACCACGCTTCTCCTGGCCTTCTTGGCTTGCACTCCTTCAAGGCAATACCGAGTTCCCCTTTGAGCTTGTTCCAGCTGAGGCGAGTGGGATCACTTGGGAGCACCGCAGCGGGCGCTCGTCAGAGATGTACCTTCCGGAGACAGGTGGAGCCGGGTGCGGGTTTATCGATTACGACAACGATGGCTGGATGGACATTTATCTGGTCAACAGCGGTAAGTGCGACTTCTTTGAGCCCAAGCTACCCCTCCGCAATGCGCTCTTCAGAAACAACCGCGATGGGACGTTCACAGATGTGACCGAGAAGGCCGGGGTTCCGGGCGGGGGATATGGAATGGGTGTGGCCGTGGGCGATTATAACGCTGATGGGCGACCTGACCTCCTCGTGACCCAATACAACGGAGTCATTCTCTACCGCAATAACGGTGACGGCACCTTCACGGATGTCACTCGGAAAGCTGGTCTGCCTACCACAGGCTGGGCAACGAGTGCGGTCTGGTTTGACTACGATAATGATGGAAAACTCGACTTGTTCATCTGCAGGTTTGTGGACTTCGATAAATCGAAGAACAAGTACTGCGGAAATCGCGAAGCTGGGGATCGTTATTACTGTATCCCTCGTGTTTACGAACCGATGCCAAGTTGGCTATTCCACAACAACGGCGATGGCACGTTCACCGATGTCAGCCAGGAGTCGGGGATCGGCAAATCGCTGGGCAAAGCCTGGGGAGTCGTTGCCTGCGACATTAATAATGATGGGTGGATGGATCTGTTCGTGGGCAATGACACCGTGGCGAATTTCCTGTTCCTCAACCGCGGCAACGGGAAATTTGAGGAGATCGGCCTGCAGGCAAACGTGGGTTATAGCGCCGAAGGTCAAGCTCGGTCCGGAATGGGCGTGGATGCCGGGGACTACGACCAGGACGGCTGGATTGACCTGTTCGTCACCAACGTAGACCGGGAGATGTATTCGCTCTATCGGAATAATCACGATTCCACCTTCGACGATATGGCCGGCCCGAACGGGATCAGCAGGGTCACCCGGCTGATGAGCGGGTGGGGGGTGAAGTTCTTCGACTACGACAATGACGGCAACTTTGACCTGTTCCTTGCCAACGGCCATCCCGACGACAAGATTGAAGCGCATTCCAATGAAATTAAATACTCCGAGCCCATGTTGCTCTTTCGCGGTACGGGAAAAGGATTCAAGGACATCTCGGCCGATAGCGGACCGGTCTTCTCAAAGCCCTACCCGGCTCGTGGCATGGCAGTTGGCGATTTCAACAATGATGGAGCCTTGGATGTCCTGGTGGCCGTAAATAACGGCGAGCCTCTGCTGCTCAAGAACAATGCGGGCCGCCGCAACCATTGGGTGGGGGTGAAGTTGGTGGCGAAGCGAGCCAATCCTGATGCCGTGGGAGTGCTGATAACATGGCAGGCTCAAGACCTGAAACGGTCAATCTTCAAGACAGGCGCGGGAAGTTATCTTGCCTCGCACGATCCGCGCCTGATCCTCGGCATTGGCGCTCACCTGAAGATCGACTGGGTCGAAGTTAAATGGCCGCAGCCCAGCGGGCTCGTAGAAAGATTCACCAGCCTGCCGGTTGACCAATATACGACCTTGGTGGAAGGACACGGCGAAATCCAGCGTAAGCCGTGAACGGTTTCGATTAACCAGCCCATTGAATGACAGTATAGGATCGTGCAGGTACTTCGAATTTGGTGCGCCCGCCAGCGGTCGAAGGTTTGTCGAATTTCTGAGGAATGACCCGCTGGGGCGATTCAAAGCTGTTAAAGGCTTTCAGGTCACCGCCGGTCAGCGTCGTGGACGTCAACACTTGGCTCGGCGTCCTGTCTTGCCAATTGATCTCAATCGCGTGAGCCTTGTTCAGATCCCGATTCAAGATGAATAACGAGACCCTTCCGTCCTCGGGGTTCATGGTTCCGGCCGCATCCAGGAAGGGAACCTGGCCCAGCTGAGAAACTTCGTAAGTCGGGGACTCGACCAACAGGTTCAGCACGGCGCCGCGAGCGAATTGCAACGCGAGACCGTAGGGATAGAAAATTGTCTGACGGAGTGTGCCCTTTGCGTTGGTCATGATGGGAGCAATGACATTGACGAGCTGCGCCAGGCAGGCGATCTTAACCCGATCAGCATTTCGCATCAGTGTGTTCAAGATCCCGCCTACCAGCAGGGCATCTTCGAGGTTATAAACCTCTTCCAGTAAATGCGGGGCCTCGTGCTCGTGGCCATTGGCGAATTCGCCACCGCGGGCGCGGTACCATACGTTCCATTCATCGAACGATAGCCAGAGCTTCTTTGGCGATCGTTTGTGTCCCCGGACCAAGTCGCACACCGCGAGCGTTTCCGCAATCTGACTCTCCATACTCAGGTTCATGGCCAGGTACTTCGCGCTGTCGCCGCCGGTCGCTTGCTCGGTATTGCCGAGGTAGCGATGCAATGACAGCCCGTCGACGTGCTCGTAGCATTGTTCCAAAACCTCGCGGTCCCACTCGAGGTACGTAGGCATCCTGGGATGGCTGGATCCGCAAGCGATGAGCTTCAGGGATGGATCCACGTAGTGCATCTGGCGAGCTGCGTCCTGAGCTTTCATGCCGTACTCGGTTGCCGTCATATGTCCAATTTGCCATGGGCCGTCCATCTCGTTGCCCAGGCACCAGTGCTCCACCCTGTACGGTTGTTCAATGCCGTGGCTGCGCCGAAGGTCGCTCCACTTTGTGCCTTTCTCCACGTTGCAATACTCCACCAAGGCGGCAGCTCTTTCGGGTGTGCCTGTTCCGAGATTGAGCCCCATCAGAGGCTTGGCTCTCACCAGCTTGCACCACGCCATGAATTCGTTGGTGCCGAACTGGTTGGTATCAATTGTGTTCCAGGCCTTGTCTAGTATGCGCGGACGGTCCTGCTTCGGACCGACACCGTCGAGCCAGTTGTAGCCGGACACAAAGTTGCCGCCCGGATAGCGAATGATCGGAACTCCCAGTTGGCGAACCTCGTCGATCACGTCCGTGCGCAATCCGTTGGCGTCCGACAAGCTGGAACCGGGATCGTAGATGCCTTCATAGATGGCACGGCCCAGATGCTCCAGGAATGAGCCAAACAGGTTTGGGTCGAGAGGCGAGATCACGCGGCGGGAGTCCAGATAAATGCGCGTGACATCGCCGGAATTCGCCGTCGAAGTTTGAGCATACGAGAAACGGCCGAGGAGAAGGTTCGTTGAGCAAGCCACCCCCGCGCCGGCGAGTTGTTGCAAGAAGTGTCGTCTTGTGTCAGAAAACATGTTGGCATCCTCCTGTACGCTCGTTACGGGGAAGGGAAGGCCAATGCAGGATCCGCATCCCGATCCTTGTCCCGGCCAAAGGTCAGACTGGCAAACGTTTGCTTCAGATGTTTCCTGTGAATTGGCCGACAGACCCGCATGGCATTATCTACAGATCGCGTGATTTTGTAAACGATTACAGGTATAGTGGCCCTGCTACCCGGTTACGAGGGTCTCTCCGACATGGCGCCAAGAAACGCGCATCTGTGTCTATGGCTGTTGCTCGCGGGGCTCGCTGTCAGCCCTGTTTTCGCGCAGAATAAGGCTGCCGCCACGGCCGAGACCACCATTCAGATTGACGCCTCAAAGATCGCCAGCTACAAGATTCCCCGCTCCATTTTCGGATCGTTCCTCGAGCCAATCGGCAACTCCACCTACAACGGACTGTGGGCAGAGATTCTCGAGAATCCCAGTTTCGAGGACGGTCTTTGGGATGCGAAAAAAGTCGCGGCTATGCTGACCGAAGAACCGTCGCTGGCGCGTTCCTCCGAGCTGTCTCTACCACTCCCCTGGGAGCCCCTCGACTATGCGCAGGGGGCAAGGTACGCACCGCAGTGGGGTGACGCGGCCAATTCCTATCGCTCTCTGCTGCTGATGGGACTTCCCGGCAAACAGGTCGGAGTCCGGCAGAGAGTTTATTTGCCAGTTCACCGGACTTTGCACTATACCGGCAGCGTCTATCTCAAACACATCAGCGGACCTGAGGAAGTCGAAGTCTCTCTTCGTGAACGCAATCGCGCGGACCAGGTCATGGCCGCTCAGAAAATATCCTTGCAGGGCGCGGGCTGGCGAAAATACGAATTCACTTTCGACCTCGCTCCCCACCGCTTGCATCCGTTGCAGGCGGCGGACTTCGTCATCGCCGCAAGCAACGAGTCGCGGGTTCTCGTGGACCTGGCGTCTCTCGTGCCCGGAGACGCGATCGACGGCATGGACCCGGACATGATCGCGATGGCTCGCGCTCTTCGCAGCCCCATCGTGCGCTTTGGGGGAAACTTCACCTCCGCCTATCATTGGCGCGACGGAATTGGTCCTCGCGACCAGCGCATTAGCATGCTGAATATCGCGTGGGGCATTCCGGAATATAACCAGTTCGGTACCGACGAGTTTCTCAGGTTCTGCGAGTTGATTGGTGCGGAGCCACAGATTGCGCTCAATCTCGGCACTGGAACTCCGGCCGAGGCCGCCGATTGGGTTCAATACGTCGATGAACACTGGGCCAACAAATCCGGCGGCTTACTCTGGGAACTGGGCAACGAACTGTGGGGGGACTTTCAGGTGGGATACCCCAGTCTCGAGAAAGTTGCTGAAAGAACAAAGTCCTTCAGTGACGCCGTCAGAAAAGTCGATCCGAAGGCGCGACTCATTGCAACGGGTGCCGATCCCGATCATTTTGCGGAGTGGAATGCGGCTCAGTTGACCAATGCTCCACAAGCCTTCAACTATCTTTCTACACACTTCGTGGTGACGACCCATTCCGTCGCGACACGCAATGCTTCGCCTGACTTCATCGCGCAGTCTACCTTCGCCTTGCCGGTCGCACTCGAGGGCAGGCTGCGTGACATGCACAGGCAATTCCAGGATTCTCCCGCAGGTCGTCAGATCCTGACCGCTTTTACGGAGTGGTTATTCTGGGCCGAGAATGACACCTTTCCTCGCTATGACAACATGGCGGGCGCAATTGGGACGGCTGGTTTTCTGAACATGCTGTTGCGCAATGCCGACATTGTGCCGATCGCCGATATGACCGGCATCATCGAGTTTGGCGGAATCTGGAAAAAACGTGGACGGGTCTACGGAGTGCCTGCCTACTGGGCTTTCCGAACTTACTCCAACGCCGAAGCGACCCGTCCCGTCCAAATCGTTACCAATGGCGAGACCTATAACGTGGAGAACGGATCGACCAGACTTCCGAATATTAAGAACGTTCCCTATCTCGATGTTGTTGCCGCTCTCAACGACGCGGGCAACAAGTTGACGCTGTTTTCGGTGAACCGCGACCCGACCCGCGACATATCGACTCGCATCTCGATTCACGGGTTTCGCCCGAAAGCAGCCATCGCGCATTCTCTTTACGCCGGCAGCATCTATGAGAAGAACGACGAGATGGAACCCGAGCACATCCATCCCGAAGACAGCACGCTGGACGTTCGCCTCCCCGAGTTTACCCACACCTTCCGGCACGAGAGCGTCACGGTGATCGAACTGTCCAGGGAATAGATGGTGGATGATTCGGTCTTCGGACGAGGAATTAGGTTCTTTGGATCAGAGCCCATTCGCCCAATGGTAGTACATATCGTTCCACCTAAGCTCTTTTACAAATTCTGAAATCTTTGTGTCGCGGTCGATCCGTAAAGATTCCATACCCGTCATCTCGGCAAAATTCTCCAGGTGTTCGGAGGTTAAGGCACGGCTGAGAGCGGTATGGTGTGCACCGCCCGCGTGGATCCAGGCCGTTGCTGCCACTTTGAGATTAGGCTCCGGTACCCAAACCGCCCTGGCTACGGGCAGTTTGGGGAGAGGATGCTCCGGCTCCACCAAGTTCACTTGATTCACGATGAGACGGAAGCGGTTCCCCATATCGATCACAGAAGCATTCACCGCCCTTCCGGTAGAGGCCGTGAACACTAAGCGGACGGGATCCTCTTTGCCGCCAATAGAAAGGGAATGAATTTCGGCGGACGGAGTGCCGGATGCAATCGACGGGCATACCTCCAACATGTGCGCACCCAACACCTGACCGCCATTTCTCAGGTGGTAGGTGTAGTCCTCCATGAATGAAACTCCGCCCTTGAGGCCATGGCTCATGACTTTCATGGCCCGCACCAGTGCCGCTGTTTTCCAGTCGCCTTCCGCCCCAAATCCGTATCCATCCGCCATCAGCCGCTGCACCGCGATTCCGGGAAGCTGTGCCAGCCCGTGCAGGTCCTCAAATGTGTCGGTGAAGGCGCGCGCGCCGGTCTCCTCGAGAAAATTCTGGAGCCCGAGCTCAATTCGGGCGGCCTCGCGCAAGGATTGACGCTTGCGTCCACCTTTGCGCAGTGGCTCCGCGACCGCATAGGCTTCATCGTAGTCGGCCGTGAGCTTATCGACTTCTGCGTCTGTTACCTGTTGAACGCGCTGCACCAAATCGCTGACGCCATAGCCATTCACTGCGTAGCCCAGCTTGATCTCCGCGTTGACCTTGTTTCCTTCGGTCACCGCGACATTTCGCATGTTGTCGCCGAAGCGGGCGACCTTCAGTTGCTGAGCATCATGGCGGGCGCAGGCGGCACGGATCCACGCGCCTATCTGCGCGTGAACCTCCGTATCCTGCCAGTGGCCGACAACGATCGTCCGCTCGAGCCGCATGCGGGCTCCAATGAATCCAAACTCGCGGTCGCCGTGGGCCGACTGGTTCAGATTCATGAAGTCCATATCGATGGTTGACCAGGGGAGTTCCTGATTGAATTGCGTGTGCAAGTGCATCAATGGCTTGGTGAGCGATCCCAGGCCAGCGATCCACATGCGAGCGGGCGAAAAGGTATGCATCCAGGTGATCAGCCCCACGCAGTTCTTTGAACTGCTGGCGTCTTGGCACAAATGGTGAATCGACTCGCTGCTCGTCATTAGCGGTTTCGCCACAATCTTCACGGGCATCTCTGGCGATGCCGCCAATGCACGCGCAATGGTGGTGGCGTGCTGCTCCACCATCTTCAGTGTTTCCGGCCCGTAGAGGTGCTGGCTTCCGGTGACGAACCAAGCTTCCAGTTGGGATAGATCGATCATTGGGTCCCCCGTACGGGGCAGAGATGAGTAAACGTTTGCTAGAATTATACTCTGGGAATCCATCCGCTGCACGCCGAAAGGCTGTTCTGTCTATGAACTTCCCCTTACCGCTTCGTTGCTGGTTGCTGGCCGGACTCTCGTGCAGCGCCTTTCAGGCTCAGCAGCCACCTCGGGCGCGGGCCATAGAAACGCACGGGGACACTCAATATGTGCACGATCCCGCCATCATTCGAGAGGGCGCGACCTGGTACCTGTTCAACACCGGCAACGGTCCTGAACGGAACGGCGAGATACCCATCCGTTGCTCCCAAGACCTGCATCAATGGCTGAAATGTGGCTACGTCCTTCCTGAAATTCCGCACTGGATCAAGAAAGAGAGCCCAGAGACCAAGGAACTCTGGGCGCCGGACATCTCCTGCTTCAACGGGGAGTACCACCTCTACTACGCCTTTTCAGCTTTCGGGAAGAATACTTCTGGGATCGCGCTGCTCACCAATAAGACTCTGGACCCGAAGAGTCCGAACTTTCGCTGGGTCGACCGGGGCTTGGTTCTCCGTTCCCGCGTTGAGGATGACTTCAACGCCATCGACCCAAACCTGATTTTGGACGAAAAGGGCCAGGCTTGGCTTGCTTTTGGCAGCTTCTGGGACGGGATCAAGATGCGGCGGATTGACGCCCAAACCGGTCTGTTGTCTTCTGCAGACACAAAGTTGTACTCTCTCGCCCGCCGCCAGCGTCCTCAGAATCCTCCGCCGAATCCGGCCGGTCTGCCCGGCAATTGGCAAGCGATAGAAGCGCCGTTCGTTGTCCACCACCGCGATTATTACTACCTCTTCGTTTCCTTTGATCTGTGCTGCCGCGGGACCAAGAGCACCTACAAAACCATGGTCGGCCGCTCGCGCAGCGTTACCGGACCCTACGCCGATGCCGATGGCACGCCGATGCTCGATGGAGGTGGCACAACTTTATTGCAGGGCAACCACCGCTGGCTTGGCCCCGGCGGCGCGTCTGTACTCCAACAAGAAGACGGAGACATCATGGTCTTCCACGCCTATGACGGCACCACCGGTCAGGCATACCTCCAGATTTCCACGATCGCCTGGGTGGACGGCTGGCCCAAAGTCGCGCTCGAGAATCAGAACGCCGCAGGCAAATAGCATGAACGATCTCCGAGCGTCGCTCACGCTAAGACAGTGTCAAGGCTAGCTTCGTGACCGACGCCGGGGGAAATGTGTAGTTGAGCTTTCCTTCCTTGATGTCCAAAGTCTTCGTTTGCGGGGTGACGACATCCCGATGGTCGAACGTATTATGCGCGTGGATGTCGGAGTGGCTGAGCCACGTAGCCGAACCCGACTTCAGCGCCGCAACCCGCACTCCAATCTCGGTCTCCCGCTCTTGGCTCACATGCGGGTTAACAACCGTCAAGGTCAGAGCTTTGTCGCGGAGCGAGGCCGATCCCTTGAGTCCCCAGAACGAAGCCGGCTTCCCATCGCGATCGTAGTCAATGGTTGGGGCAGAGAAGATCGTGCGCAGTGCTTGTCCTCCTTGATGCGATGCGTACAACGCGAAGACGTGTGCCACTGGCGTGACGACGAACCGATCCTCATGCGCCAGATAGAGGCTGTTCAAACAGTTGATCAACTGCGCGCACGCCGCCATGGCGACCTTTTCAGGATGGCGATTGAACGTATCCAGCGTCATTCCGCTGAAAACCGCGTCTCGCAAAGTAGGCATCTGCTCCAGTTGATCACCGGGAGTCATTTCGCTGCCGGGGCGATACCACGGTCCCCATTCGTCGACGATCAACTTGACGTGGTGTTGCGGGTCCTCCTCTCCCATGATCTGCCAGTGGCCAGTGATGAGCCCTTCCATGCGGTCCCCTTCGCGCATTAGTTCGTACCAATCCACCGCATCGAACTGAACTGCATCCCCTTTACCTTGATTCCAGTCTTGCGTCTTGCCGCGGCTGAGGTTCCAGGCATAGTGGTGAAGCGCCCATCCATAGACGGAGCGCAGCGAGCCTCTTCCTTTGCGAGCCATCTCCTCAAAGAACCCGCGGGTCCACGCCCAGTTATCGACATTTGGCCCCGACGCGATGAACGACAACTCCGTTCCGAATCGCGGCACCCAGGTGGTGAATCGTCTGAATTCGACGGCGTACTCTTGCGCCGTGAAGTCGCCTCCACAACCCCACGATTCATTGCCTACGCCCCAGAAGCGAATGTTGAAAGGTTCTTTGAATCCCGCCGACGCCCGCAGGTCCGCGAGCGTTGTACCGCCCGCAGGGGAGTTGCAGTATTCCACCCAGCGATAAAATTCCTCGGCCGGAAGGCTCCGCAAGTTGGCGGCTAGATAGGGCTCACCGCCGATCAGTTTGCAAAAACGCGCAAACTCGTTTGTGCCAAATTCATTGGGATCGTAGCGGTGGCTCCGGGGAGCCGCGCTCGCCTCACCCTCGGCCCAGAAGTTGGTCCGCCTGGGCCGCTGGTCCGCGGGGCCGACGCCGTCGCGCCAGTCATAACTATCAGCAAAGCAGCCGCCGGGAAACCGCACCACTGGGGGCTTGATCTTGCGCATCTCATCGACCAGTTCCTTGCGAATCCCATCGACGTTCGGCACCTTGGAGTTCGGGCCCACCCAGATTCCGTCGTACACCACGCCACTGAGATTCTCGACGAAGTGGCCGTAGATGTTCGGGGAGATCGTTCCAAGCGGCTCGTTCAGCAGAACTTCAATGCGGGCATCGGGCGTACTGGACTGGGCCCAGGCAAAGGGAAGGGAAGTCCTGGCGGCGAAAACTGCGCCCGCGCCAGCTAGACTTGTGCGAAGGAATTGTCGGCGTGCAAGCATGGCAAGAGTCTCGATTCCGGCAAGATTGCCGAGGAAGATGGTAAACGTTTGCTGCGAGGGATGCTATCATTTTCTGAGACAGGGTAAACGATTGCCCGATTTGGTATCATCGTTTGCCCGCAGTCGGCATTGCAGCGTTACCCCACCCATGGACATCCGGGAAATCGCCAAGCGTGCACGAGTTTCCACCGCGACTGTGTCGCGCACCATCAATCGGATTCCCACGGTCAACCCGCAGCTCGCCAAGCGGGTCTGGAGCGTCATCGATGAACTCGGCTACTATCCCAACACCCAGGCGCGCGCGCTGGTTTCCGGCCGCAGCCGGATTTTCGGGCTGATCATTTCCGAAATCACCAATCCCTTCTTTCCCGAGATCGTTCAGGTGTTCGAGCGGATCGCGGTGCAGCATCACTACGAGATTCTGCTGACTTCGACCGGCAATGATCCCACACGCATGGAGGCCGCGGTCCGGCGAATGATCGAACGCCGGGTCGAGGGCGTCGCGATCCTGACCTTCGGCATGGAAGAGGGTTTACTCGAGGATTTGAAATTACGCAAATTGCCGCTGGTCTTCGTCGACGTGGGACCGGAGCGTCCCCGGGTCAGCAACATTCGCATCGACTACCAGCACGGGATCCGGCAGGCGGTGCAGCATCTGGCGGCACTCCGGCACCAGCAGATCGCCTTCATCTCCGGCCCGCTGCAATTGAAGTCGGCCCAGGCCCGCCGGCAGGCGTTTCTCAGTTCGATGGCAGAAATCGGGCTGGAGGTCGATCCCGCTTTGATCGTGGAAGGAACGCATACCATCGAGGGCGGAATCGTTGCCTTGAGCAAGCTCCTGGCCGGCCCGACCCGTCCGACGGCCGTACTGTGCTCGAACGACATGACCGCGATCGGGGTGATGCGAAGAGCCTATGAAGAAGGAATCCGGATTCCCTCGGATCTGTCGGTGATCGGCTTCGACGACATCCGTCTCGCCCAATTTGTCTTGCCCGCGCTGACCACGGTGCAGATGTCGCAAGCGGAGCTGGCCCGCTTGGCCTTCCATGCCCTGCTCACCGAGGTACAACGGGAAACCCCATCGCCTACAGGAGCCGAGTACATCCTGAAAACGCACCTTGTGCTGCGCGAGTCGACCCTTCTGGTGCCCAGCAACCAGGTGCTGGGCAATCAGAAGAATTCATTAGGGAAAAGACCAGTCCGGCCTTAACGGCCGTGCCGGCAGCATGGCTTGGGACGCCACCCGTCAAGGACGCCACCCCGGCCATCATCAACGCATACCTTCGGTGGGTTACGAAAGGAAGTGCATGGAGACTCGACGTCTTGGAAACAGCGATCTGGCGATAACACCGATCGGAATTGGCGCGTGGGCCATCGGCGGTGGCGGTTGGAATGGCAGCATGGGGCCGCAGAATGACGGCGACTCCATCCCCGCAATTCACGCAGCACTTGACCATGGGCTTAACTGGATTGACACCGCCGCACTTTATGGCCTCGGCCATTCCGAAGAAATGGTGGCGCGCGCGATTCAGGGGCGCACGCCCAAACCATACATCTTCAGCAAATGCGAGCGCGTCTGGGATAAGGACGGCAATATCGGAGCCAGCCTGAAGGCGGAGTCGGTCCGCCGCGAGTGCGAAGACAGCCTGCGCCGGCTGAAAATTGATGTGATCGACCTCTACCAGATCCACTGGCCCGAGCCCGACCGCGATATTGAAGAAGGCTGGACGGAGTTGGCTCGGCTCAAAGAGGAAGGGAAGGTTCGTTACATTGGAGTCTCCAACTTCACTGTAGAGCAGATGAAACGCGCGCAGGCCATTGCTCCCATTACGTCGTTGCAGCCGCCTTACGCGGTTGTACGGCGCGAGATCGAGCAGGATATTCTGCCCTTCTGCCGGCGGCAGAACATCGGCGTAATCGTCTATTCGCCAATGTACGCGGGGCTGCTCACGGGGGCGATGACCCGGGAACGAGTTGCGAATTTCCTTGCCGAAGATTGGCGAAGGAATTTGCCGGGGTTCAAAGAGCCGGCGCTGTCTCGCAATCTGCGGGTCGTGGAACATCTGAGAGAAATTGGCCAACGGCATGGCCGCAGTCCGGGTGAGGTAGCCATCGCCTGGACGCTGAACCATCCCGCGGTTACGGGCGCGATCGTAGGCTTTCGCAACCTGCGACAAGTAGCAGGGATCATCGGCGCGGGCGACTTCCGCCTCGATCCAGATGGAATCGACGAAATCGAGGATGCTCTGAAACAAGAGAACGCGGCTTGAAGAGGTCGTTCTTGCCGGGCCGGGAAGTCAGGCTAAAGCGATTGACAAACGAGAATGAGGCTCATAGGCTCTCTCCTAGTAAACGATTTCTCAAATTCGCTTTGAGGTCAGACCTATGCACTCTGGAATGGATCGAAGGACTTTCCTGAAGGCGTCCAGCCTCACCACGGCAGGTGCATATGCCGCCAGCGTTCTTCCAGCTTGGGCAACATCCGGCGAGACCCTGGTGGCCATCTCTACTCCTCTGACTACTTTTGCCTATGCCGATGTCCAGTTGCTTGACGGACCGATGAAGCGTCAATTCGAAGAGAACCACGCGCGCTTCCAGAATCTCGACGACGATCGCCTGCTCAAGGTTTACCGGCAAGTCGCCGGCTTGCCGGCGCCCGGAGGAGACATGGGCGGATGGTACGACCTTACCGGATTCAGTCTGGAAGGGAACGACTTCCATGGTTTCATCGCCGGCCACAGTTTCGGACAATACGTCTCCGGACTTGCTCGAGCCTACGCGGTCACGGGATCAGAGGCCACGCGCGCGAAAATCAATCGCCTGGTGAAAGGCTACGGAGAGACGCTGGATGCGAAAGCCAAGTTCTTCGTCGACTACCGGCTTCCGGCGTACACCTACGACAAGCTGTCTTGCGGCCTGATCGATGCCCACGAATTCGCTCATGACCCGATGGCCATGGACATTCATGAGAAGCTGACCCGGGCGATCGTGGCGTACTTGCCGGAGAAAGCCTTGTCTCGTGCGGAACAGCGCTCGCGGCCGCATAAGGATACCTCCTACACTTGGGACGAGACCTATACGTTGCCAGAGAATCTCTTCCTTGCTTATCAGCGCAGCGGAAAGTCTTTCTACCGCGATATGGCCAAACAGTTCCTCGAAGACGACACGTACTTTGACCCGCTCTCTCAGGGCAACAATGTGCTTCCGTTCGAACACGCATACAGCCATGTCAACGCATTCAGTTCGGCGATGCAGGCCTACATCACGCTGGGGAGCGAGAAGCATCTGCGGGCAGCGAAGAATGGCTTCGAAATGCTGGAATCAACCCAAAGCTTTGTCACCGGTGGCTGGGGACCGAATGAAGCCTTTGGAGAGCCGGGTACGGGACAGTTAGGAGCAAGTCTCACTACGACTCACGCCAGCTTTGAGACTCCCTGCGGGGCCTACGGTCACTTCAAGATTACGCGCTACCTGCTACGGGTCACCAAGGATGCGCGGTACGGCGACAGCATGGAGCGCGTACTCTACAACACCATCCTCGGTGCCTGGCCGATTCAAGCCGACGGGACGTCGTTCTACTACTCCGATTATGCTTCGACTGGCAAGAAGGTTTGGTACCGCGACAAGTGGCCGTGCTGCTCCGGAACATTTCCTCAACTTGCCGCCGACTACCACATCAGCACCTATCTGCGCTCCGCAGATGGCGTGTACATAAACCTCTACACGCCTTCCACCGTGCAATGGAAGGACGCGGCTGGTCAATATGGTCTCAAGCAGGAAACCAAGTATCCCTTCGACAACAAGATTCAGATCCAGGTATCTGGCTCCCAGCCCAAGGAATACACGATCTATCTCCGCATACCCGATTGGGCCCGGCCCAACCCGGTGGTCGCAGTGAATGGCAAGCGAGTCTCAGATGGAGTTGATTCGGGCACTTTCGCCAGCATCCGGCGCACCTGGAAAGACGGCGATCGTGTCGAACTCGAACTTCCCATGCCCTTGCGGCTGGAAACTGTGGACGCAAACCACCCGAACATGGTGGCCCTGCTGCGAGGCCCCCTGGTGCTGTTTGCGGTGGCCGAGTCGCAGCCAAGCTTTGATCGAAATCTATTGCTGCAAGCTAAGACGACCAACAACGCTACGGGAGATTGGGTCGCAAGTTCGATCGATGGCAGCAGCGTGACGATGCGTCCATTCGTGAACATCGACAAGGAAAACTACAGCACGTACGTGATGCTGAAGTCGTGAGTGAGAGGGCCTGGCTACCGGGGCGGCGCTTCGCCTTCGACTAGCTTGTAGCGGTACTGCTCGCGTTCCTCCTTCGCCGCTTCCTGGCGGAGGAGGGCGAGCCGCTTGAGCAACTCGGGGATTTCCGTCTTCCTCCCGCCTTTCCGCAATGCCTGGATCAGGTGATACAGCGCGGCCTGATCCTTGGGATCGAGGTCCAGCGCCTTCCGGCATTGGGCGACCGCTTCCGGGTATTTCCCCGCCTGCAAATAGAGCTTGGCCAGCACACTCCGAGCCGGTTCCAGCGTCGGACGCAGGGCCACGGCCTTTCCCGCCGCATGCAACGCGGTTTGAAACTCCGGCGTGCCCGGTTCTGCTCCTTTCTGCCCGAGAATGTCCGCCTGCAGGTAGAGCAGAATCGGGTCGTTGGGTTTGTGGGCCAGTTTCTCCTGCACATCGGCCAACGCATGGTCAAGATCGTTCTGCTGCACGGCCGCCAGTCCCTGCGCCGCGGCGCTTAAGGATTGGTTCGGATCCAACTCGTACGCGGTTTCAAAGTCGGCCTGCGCCTTGCCGTATTCGGCCAGTTGGACGTAGAGAACACCGCGCGCAAAGTAAAGAGGCGCCGCCTTTGGTTCGAGGCCGATCCCCTCATTCACTGCGTTGATGCCCACCTCAAATGACTGGTGAGCCGCCGAGATGGCGGCGAAGTCCAGGTAGAGATTAACGCGCTGCGGAGCAAGCAAGATGGCCTGGCGCAGACAATCGACCGCTTTTGCCGTATCGTGGGCGCCTTCGTACGCAGCAGCGGCGAGTTCCAGAGTATCCACGTCTGGGCTGGCACCAAGCGGCGGCTCGAGGGTGGCAACCGCTCCCTCCGGATGGTGACCCATTAACTGAATGGATGCCAACAGTTGCCGCTCATGCCGGTCGCCCGGGTTAAGTGCCACAGCACGCTCGAAGACCTCGGCTGCCTGATCGAGCCGCCTGAGTCGGACCAGGCAGGTGGCGTACGCATGGAGCGCCTGGAGTTGTGAGTCGAACAGGGAAGCGGCCTTTGCGAAATGGACGACCGCGGCTTTGCATTTCCCCTGCTGGTACTCGAGTACCGCCAGCATGCCATGGCTGGTTGAATCACTGGGCCGTAAACGTAGCAGATGTTCGAGCATCGGAATCGCCGCGGCGCTGCCGGCTTCGTATTCGATTTCGACCGCCCCTTGCAGCGCCGGAACGCTGTCCGGGGCTATCTTCAGGGCCTTGTGGAAGGACGCAAGCGCCTCTTTCTTCTGTCCTCGTCCCACATACGCCACGCCTTGCATCGTCCATAATGTATCGTTTGCGGGGAATTCTTCGAGCGCGGGCTGAAGAAGCTCGAGGGCCTTAGCAAACTCCTGGTTCCGCAAGGCCGAAGCGATGGCACCGATGCGGTCCCCCGCACTTTGGGCAAACGCAATGGAACAGAACAAGATCGCCACGACGATGACGCTCGCCTTGCGAATGGGCAGCAATTCAGTCATTGAAGAAACATCGTAATCGAAGGCGGGCTGCAAAGATCAGAATGCGAGGCTGGGGCTCTCGGAAAAACTGATTCCGCTATTCGCAAAAAAAACAGCTGGCCCGCTTCGAGAAAGTGGGCCAGTTGCTGTGCTCTGTTGGGGGACAACTCAGAAGGAAATCTTGCCTCCCAGTTGCCAGAATCGGGGCTCATGGGATGCCGTTGCCTGGCCGAAGTTTCCATCGGGCAGATTCACGTCGACGCCGCTTCCCGCGGTGCCATTCCAGGCATAGTTTGCCCGGTTGAAAAGATTGAATACTTCAAACCGGAATTGGAAGTTGACTCTTTCGGTGATACGCGTGTCCTTGTAAAAGTTGGCACTGGTCTCGATAAAGTTTGGTCCGCGGAACGGCGCCGCCTTCTCGTTTCCGTTCTGACCAAAAGCAGGAATCGCGAAGTCGCTCTTAGGAATTGCCCCCGTCAGCCAAGCGCCATTGGAGGTTAACTGATGGTAGCTAACCGCATCCGGATACGAGGCGGTAGTTTCCCCGTCAGCATTGTAGTTCCCGCTGCCCGCCTGATAAGCAACGGCTGGGTCCGCTGCCGAGCAACCCGTGACGTTGCTGAGCGCGCCCGATCGGCAGACCGCCAGAAAGCCATTGGTGTTATTCACGGTTAGCGGATAACCCGACTGTACGATGCTGGTTCCGCTGATTCCCCAGCCGCCGGTCAGGTAGCCCACCGCCCCTCTGCCTCCATTCAGACCTTTCAGCGAATAGTTGAAGCTGAGGGAGAAGCGGTTGGGCGCATCAAAGATCGATGGACCGTAGTACTGCTGAGGATTCAGCCCCTCGGAATTGGGATAGTACAAAGCGTCGTCCTTGGAACTGGAACGGGTGTAAGACGCATCCACGTATCCACGCGAGAAGCGTCCTCTGACATCAAAGATCACAGCATTGTAATTACCGTGGCGGTCGTTGTCCGCGTAGGTAATTGCCCCGAAGCTGTGATTGAGACGGGTCGGACTGGGAATGACCGGGGTCGCACTGGTGTTCATCTGCTGGATCAGATCGCCTGGAACGGCATTGATATCCACTCCATAGGAAACACTCCCGATGGTGTTGCCGTTGCCGACGATATTGTAGGAGTGGGATCCGTTATAGCCAACGCTGGCGGCAAAGATTTTTCCCAGCTTCCGTTCCACGGTGATCGACCATATATCCGATTTCGGGGACTTCAACAGCGGGTTGATGCCACCGATGGCGAAGCTGGCACCCACCACTCCGCCCTGCGCATTAAGGCCGCCTCCTGATTGCGGCGTCGGGCCTGTACCCGGCCCGAAAGTCGGGAAGGTGAATCCAAAGGGAGGCTTGCTGCTGTTCCCCAGGACAAAGATTGGAGCCTGGGCGGAAGCCGTTCCGCCCTGAACAAAGGTCGGAGCAACTTCTCCCGGCGGGCTGCCTCGGAATTCTTCCTGCACATTCGCCTGGGTCAGCCAGTTGTTATATATGCCAAACCCACCCCGCACTACCCAGTCTCCATTCCCCGTAGGATCCCACGCCAAACCGATGCGCGGACTGAATAGATTGTCGACCGAATGCAGGAGGGCGTTGTGGGTAGCCTTGGCATAGCCGTTCGCCACCTGCTGTTGCTCCGTTGTACCGGTACCCAGGTAGAAGTTTCCGAACACGGTCGACGGGCTCTTCGACCACGGGTTGCCGCTGTCGTCGTAGCGCAGCCCCAAAGTCAGGGTCAGATTCTTCCGGGCTTTCCAAGTGTCCTCCACAAACAGTCCGAAGGTCCTCGAAGCGGCATCCCAACTCCACAACTGCTCTGTGCCGGTCTGGGGGTTGTAATAGATGCCGTTTTCGTTTGAGGGCGCGTCTTGGGCAAGCGTCAACAGATTGCTGAATGAGAATTTCGGCTGTGACCAGGGCCCCTGAAAAGGCTCGACATCATCCCCATACCAGCCTTCATAACCGATTTTCAGAGTGTGAGCTCCTTTAACATGCGTGAGTACATCGCGCCAATGGTAGTTGTGCTGAATGAAATCTCCCTGCGCGAAACCCACTCCATACGCCTGGTTGGAATCGACGTTAATGCCGTTCACGGATATGGAAGGTACCGTGTAGTCTTTCGCCCCGCTTCCCAACACTCCCTCTACCCGGCTCTGACCTGCGGTAAAGTCGTTCAGCGTGGTCGGCGAAAAGGTATGCGTCCAGCTCGCCTGCCCCGCCACTTGCCAGGTGTTATTCAGGGCAGAAAATTGTGGCATGGGCGACGGCGCGCCGGTCAGAAGAAGAGTGCGGAACAGGCTGACGTAGATGCGGTCGTTCTTGAATCCCTGATCGATGCGTGCAAAATATTGCGTTCCATTCCGTCTGGAGGTTGCCCCATAGGACCCATTGTCGATCATCGGGGTTGAACAAGGAATGAACTCAACGACTTTCGTCCCGCAAATTGGATTCCCACTTGCGTCCGGACCAAAAACGGCGCTCGCGGTCTGAGAGACCGTGACACCGCCTATGCCGGAAGGCAGGTAGGTGGTTAACACATGGGTTCCTACCGTGTTCGGATTATTCGTCTGGGCGAACTGGATGAACTCGGGCGCTGGAAAGTTCACCGACCCGCCGGCGCTCGATGAGGATCGCAGCGGCTCTACCGCAAAGTAGAAGAAGCTATTGTGGTGCGGAATGATCGGACCGCCAATCGCGAAGTCCATGTTGTTGGAATGGAAGGGCTTGTATGAACTTTCTGAGGAACTCACGAAGTGCTGATTGGCGAACATTCCCTGGTAGTTGAAATAGTCCGACGCCGAACCGTGGAAACGGTCCGTGCCAGACTTCGTAGTAAACATGGTCTGCAGCCCGGCAGCACGGCTATATTCGCTAGTGAATGTGTTGGTTTGAACGCTGGTTTCCTGGATCGCCTCAGGTTGGGGCGTCAGATTCAGGACGCCTTGGCGGATGCCGCTGGTCACGTCCAAGCCATCGACAACATACTGGTTGTTATTCTGACCCTGCCCGTTGGCGCTGGCGTCAACCTGCTCCTCGGTAGAGAAGTTGTCCACGCCCGACGCGGGGCTTCCGGAGGCGCTCGTACCCAAGCCCGAGACTCCCGGTGCCAGCGTCACTAGCGTGACGAGGTTGCGACCGACAATGGGCAATTGCGCCACCGCCTGATTCTCCAGGGTCAGTTGAGTACGACTGTCCGCGGTGTCAACCACGGGACTTGTAGAGGTCACGTTGATAGCCTCGGTTACGGCGCCGACCTTCAGCGTGATGGGTACGTTGAGATTCTGCTCCGTGAGAAGCGTGACGTCGGCTTCAGACTTTGCAAAGCCAGCCGCTTCCACTGTGACCTTGTATCGGCCCGGGGCAAGACTCAAGAAGCTGTAGTTGCCGGAGGTATCGCTCGCCGTAGCTGAGGTGACTCCAGTCGCCATGTTGACCAACTGGATCGCGGCTTTCGCGACCCCCGCGCCGCTCGGGTCCTGCACCGAGCCCTGGATACTGGCGGTGAACTGTGCGAAGGCCGCACTAGCGATGAACAGGACAAACAGGGCAGGGGAGAGTAAGCGGCGAAACGGCATGCATCCTGGCATGGCAGTCTCCTAAATCAAGGTGCTTGCGCTGAAAAATAAGGGCACGAGAACGTTATGTTGAGAAAACGTTTACTTTGAACGGCTAATGTATAAATAGTATCCCCAGCCACTGTCAAGAGCTTTTTTCGGAGGCGGTTCTTCTTTGGATGGTGTGGTACTTGGAGCCATCAGCGTACTTGGCGGAGCTGCGATACGCTTTCACCCGCGAAGCGGCGCAAGAATAAAGCCCACAGGGCAAGCTGTGGGTGCAGTTGGGAAAGGAACAAGCCCCGAATGCGTGCAAGAAAAGGTGCGGGGTGAATCGGAAACGTTCCCCCGAATCTTCTACCCCCGGCTCCAGCCTTTGTTGCTTACAATCCCCGCACCTTCCCGCAGGGTTATGAGTTGGTTTGCTGGAATCTTTTTGTGCTGTTCGCGCAGACCGTTGGGCCAGTACACTTCGACGTCGGCCACCGTGAATGCTCCCAGGCCAAAATGCAGGCGCGGATCATTGCACGAATAATAGCTGGACTGGCTGAGCACCGCCTGCGCCTGCACCTTGCTCCCATAGTGCACCAGGACCCGCGCTCCGATGGCGCTGCGGTTTGATTTCACACCTTCGAGTTTCACTTTCAGCCAATGCTGCTGATCCTTCAAGTCATTTCGCAATAGAGACGGCGGTTCGTTCATGTTGACGATCAGAACGTCCACGTCGCCGTCATTGTCAAAATCTCCGAAAGCGCACCCTCGACTGCTGTGAGGCGTGGTGATTCCTTCCCCACCCTGCGACTCCAGTTCTTCGAAGGTGCCGTTGCCCAGATTGCGAAACAAAACGCGAGGCGTCTTGTAGGGATATTGTGGCAACTTTCGCTCCACTTCCGGGTAGACACTGCCCGTGACGAAGAGCACGTCGGGGTAACCGTCATTATCGAAGTCGAAGAGTCCGGCGCCCCAACTGGTAAACCGGGTTTCGACGCCGACCTTGGCCAATCGAGTGACTTCGTCGAAGTTTCCCTTACCGTCGTTGCGATAAAAGCCAGCCGTGTCGCCGATGAAGTGGGTCTTGAACAGGTCGAGGTGCCCATCAAGGTTATAGTCGCCGATCCCGACGCCCATTCCAGCCTGTTCCATGCCATCGTCGCTCAACGCAACGCCGCGCATGACGCCTTCTTCCCGGAAGGTCCCGTCGTGATTATTCATGAAGAGCAGGCTAGGAGTGGAATCGCAAGCCACGAAGACGTCCGTCCATCCGTCTTCGTCGAAGTCGGCGGCGACTACCGTCATCCCGTAGCTCTCCGTCGCTGCCGCGATCCCCGCCTGCTTCGTGACGTCGGTAAACGTGCCGTCGCCGTTGTTGCGGTAAAGAGAATGCCGGCCAGCGGGAAGGCCTCGCGGTCCGCAATTGACGGGGATGCCCTTCCAGTTGCAGGTCGAGTTCTCGCCCGGAGCCGGGGCATGTTCGAAAGAGAATCGAATGTAGTTGGAGACAAAAAGATCGAGATGACCGTCGCGGTTGTAATCCAGAAAGGCACATCCGGCTCCCCAGCGCGCCGGGCCCGCTTCCCACAATCCGGCCTGCTTGGTCACATCCGTGAATGTACCATCGCCGTTGTTTCGGTAGAGGCGATTCTGTCCGTAATAGGTGCAGAAGATGTCATCGAAGCCGTCGTTGTTGTAGTCGGCTACACACACACCGTTAGCCCAGCCCACGCCTCGCAGCCCAGCTTTTTCGGTCACATCTGTAAATGTTCCGTCGCGATTGTTCTTATAGAGACGGTTGGTGGCTTCGGGCGGATCTCCCTCCAATCGCGTGCCGGAGAGCAGGAAGATGTCTACCCAACCGTCATTGTCGTAATCGAGGAAAGCGCAACCACACCCGTTGGCTTCCATGATGTATTTCTTGTTCTCCACCCCTCCGTATATGACCGGCGCGCGCAAACCGGCCGTGTTGGCGACGTCGGTAAAGTGCGCATGGAATGGGCGGCCGGATGGGGCAGGTTTCGCCTGGGCCTTGACGTCGCGTGAGGCAATGCCTTGTTGGCCCAGCATATGCCGGGCAGAGGCACAGAGGGACAACAGAACAAACGAACGGCGGGTGGGCATCATAACCTAGGCACTGATCAGCGCTTCTATTATGGCGGCGACCGAGCATTCGAGTAAAGGTTTACCCGACTTCACGGCAACAAGAATCCCTCGCCTGTTAGTCCGGATGAGGGCCCGGTGCCACTACCAGCTTGTACCGATTGTCCTGTGCTTCCTTTTTGGCGGCGTCCTGGCGGGCGTTCGCCAGTCGCTGCAATAGGTCTGGGATTTCGCTCCGGTCATTCGTCTTCCGGAGCGCGAAGACCAGGTGATACAAAGCTGTCTGGTCCGTCGGATTGTCGCGCAAAACCAGCCTGCACTCCTTGATCGCGAGGGCAGTCTGTCCGGCCTCGAGGTAAAGCTTTGCCAGAACGTTGTGCGCGGCGGTAAGAGAAGGCTGCAGGGTTACGGCCTTCCGGCCCGACTGCACCGCTTGCTGGAATTCAGTACTCTCCGGCGCCGGAGCCTTCTGCGACAGAATTGCCGCCTGAAGGTACCAAAGAAAGGGATCGTTCGGTTTCTTGGCCAGTTTCGATCGCACGGTCGCCAGAGCCTGGTCGGGATCGTTCTGGTTATTCTCTTCTGCGATCATCCCCTGTGCCGCCGCACTTAGGGACTGACGCGGATCCAATTGCTCCGCCTTTTCGAAGTCGGCTTCCGCCTTCTCGTAGTCGGCAAGCTGCACATACAAGACGCCACGCGCCAGATAGAGATCCGCAGCGTTGGGTTCGAAATTGAGGCCCGCGTTGATCATGTCAATCCCGGTCTTAAACGATTGATGGGTCATGGCGAGGTTTGCAAAATCCACGTAGAGACCGGTATCTCGGGGGTCTTTGACGATGGCATCGCGGAGTATTTTGACGGCGCTGGGTGTGTCTTTATTGGCCTCGTAGGCAGCGGCCGCCAGTTGCATCGTGCTCACGTCTGGACTGCTCGCCGCCAGCAGGGGCTGCAACGTAGCCAGCGCATCTTGCGGTTGTTCGCCCGCGAGTTGAACTGCTGCCAGGGCCCGCCGGGCACGCGGATCATCTGGGTGAGATGCCAAAATCTGTTGAAAAACAGGAATCGCCTTTTCCGTTTGCTTGAGTTCCACCAGACAAGCGCCATATTCCTGCAATGCTCCCGGCTGCGAATCGACCAGAGAACCACTCTGCGCGAAATGCTGCACCGCTGTGCTGCAGTCCCTCGTCTTGTATGCAAGCACGGCGAGCATGGCATGGCTGGTTTGGTCGTTCGGATGTATCCGTAGTATATGCTGCAATAACGGAACGGCCCTGACGCTGCCAGCGTCGTATTCCAGTTCAGCCGCGCCTTCGAGGGCCGGAAGATAATCGGGCGCAATTTTGAAAGCGCTTCGGTACGAAGCCAGTGCTGCTTTTTGATTTCCTATTCCCGAATAGGCCAATCCCTGAAAGAACCACAGTTGGGGATTTTTCGGCGACTCCTGTAATACCGGCTGAAGCAGCTGCAGTGCCTTCTCGAATTCCCGGTTCCGCAGAGCGGAAGTAATGGGCCCGACGCGGTCCGTCGGCGTCTGCGCAAACATCCCTGAGAGGAGCGTGACCAGCACAGTGGTCAGACTGAGGTTCTTCCGGGTGAAAACGGACATAGTCGGTTTTGAGTTCAGCTCCTAATTCCGGTCTCTCGCCTTTATACTTCATGCGAGTCCGAACCGCGTAGTAATCTAACGCCACACCGCAATGGCCGTGCATCCCATGTTCGTCGGAACCTCCCACTGTGGTAGGCAGCCGCGCACTCAGCATTGTGCGCATCTGCTTCTGAGTGCGTATCTGCTTGTGATCGTCGTCTTTGGGGCCGCGCTGTCACGATCGCAAGAAGTTCCAGAAAGCGTCGCCATTCATGTGCGTGCCGACCAGTCGGATGGGACGATCGCCCCAATCTGGAGCTTCTTTGGATACGATGAGCCGAACTACACCTACGCTCCGAACGGAAGAAAGCTTCTGGGCGAATTGTCAGCCCTCAGCCCGGCGCCGGTTTACGTGCGTGTGCACAACCTCCTGACCACGGGCGATGGATCTGCTTCTCTGAAGTGGGGCTCGACCAATGTCTACTCCGAAGACGCGGCAGGAAAGCCCATCTACAGTTGGGCCATACTTGATCAGATTTTTGACACGTTTCATGACGCCGGCAGCAAGCCGCTGGTCGAGATCGGTTTCATGCCGCAAGCACTCTCCACCCACCCCGAACCCTATCGCCACAATTTCCCGCACGGTGAGATCTTTACCGGATGGGCGTACCCACCTAAGGACTACCAGAAGTGGTCGGAGCTGGTCTTTCAGTTCGTCGTCCATTTGCGTGAGCGCTACGGTGAAGCCGAGACGCGAACCTGGCTTTGGGAAGTATGGAACGAGCCCGACATTGGGTATTGGAAAGGGACGCCAGAAGAATATTTCAAGTTGTACGATTTTTCTGTGGACGCGATTTTGCGCGCGCTGCCCGGGGCGCGTATTGGCGGTCCCGACAGCACCGGCCCCGCGAACCCAAAAGCCGCTGAATTCTTGCGCCAGTTTCTGGACCATTGTGCTCATCAGAAAAATTACGTGAGCGGGAAAACTGGCTCCCATCTGGACTTCATCGCTTTCCATCCCAAAGGCTCGCCGAAGTGGGAGGACGGTCACGTGCGGATGGGCATCGCGCGTCAACTGGCTTCTATCCAAGCGGGCTTCCGTGTCGTGGAATCCTTTCCGGAGTGGCGCCACACACCGATCGTGCTGGGCGAGTCTGATCCCGAGGGCTGCGCCGCCTGCTCCGCCAAGGACAATCCCCAGAACTCATATCGCAATGGGCCCTTGTACGCAGCTTATACCGCCGAAGTGCTGGACCGGATTTACGCATTATCGGAGAGCGAACAGGTTAATTTTCTTGGCGCGGTAACCTGGGCGTTTGAATTCGAGGATCAGCCGCCGTTTGAAGGCTTTCGCGAGTTGGCCACCGGCGGCTTCGACAAACCAGTGCTGAATGCCTTCCGTATGCTTGGCTTACTCGGGCGCGAGCGCATAAAAGCAACAAGTGCGAGAGCGATACCGACAGAAGAGGTTGTGCGCGACGGGGTGCGAGGGCAAGCTGACATCAATGCGATCGCAACTCGCGAGGATCACGAAGTCGAAGTCTTGATCTGGAATTATCATGACGATGATGTGGCAGCTCCACCAGCTTCCATCGATCTTACGTTCGAGGGCCTCGCGGCGTCTGCAACCCGCGGCGCGCTGGAACACTTTCGCATCGATTCAAATCACAGCAACGCATTTACGGCATGGAAGGAAATGGGATCGCCTCCAGCTCCTTCTCCCAGTCAGAGCCGACAATTGGAGAAGGAAGGGCAGTTGCAACTGCTTGGTTCTCCGGAGCGGATAACGATCGAGAAAGGCTCGGTCCATCTGAAATTTGCATTGCCGCGGCAAGGTCTCTCTCTGGTGCGCCTCGCGTGGTGAGATCTCGCGCAAATTAGTTCTTTTGCACCGACTTCACGACTGCGGAAAAGTCCAGGTCGCCCAGCCCCTGGTCGACGGCGTGTTTGAAAACCTCTAGTGCGGGAGCAGCCGTTTGGAGCGCAAGGCCGCACTTCGACGCTTCGTTCATGGCGTACCCGATGTCTTTGGTCATCAGCTTGAGAGGAAAATTCGGAGTGAAGTCGCCCGACTCCATGCTTGCCAGCATCCTTTTGATCAGCGGGCTTGCCAGGGCGCTGTTCGCGAGTACAGCAACGCACTTCTCGCGATCAAGGCCGCTCCCATTCACTAGAGCCATTGCTTCGGCAAACGAGGCTGCTTCGACACCGCAAACGAAGTTATTGATCAATTTTATGAGCGCCCCACTTCCGCTCGGGCCGACATGCAGCACCTCCCTCCCAAGAACAGACAACACGTCACGAGCTCGGGCGAAACCTGCGGCGGAGCCTCCCACCATGAAAAACAACTCACCGGACGCAGCATGAGGCTTGGTTCCAGTAACGGGTGCGTCAAGAAACTCGCACTCTTTCCGGGCGGCCGCAATGGCGAACTCTCTCACCCAGCCGACCGACAACGTGCTCGATTCCAACAACAAGGAACCGCGCACGACGCCTTCCAGCGCCCCCTCTGCCCCAAGCCACATGGCCCGCGAGGCATTGTCGTCCGCGACCATACTGATAACGATCTCAGCGCGGGCCGCAGCCTCCCGTGGTGAAGCCGCAACGAATGCGCCGCCCTCCGCGAATTTCGTGGCCTTCTCGCGATTTCGGTTGTAGACCGACAAGGGAAAACCGGTGGAGAGCAAACGCCCCGCCATACCTCCGCCCATAATGCCCAGGCCTAGAACTGCAACGTGTGGTTTTGACATGAATCCTTCACCCTAAAAAGTCGACTTCGATCGGTGTTGACGTGGATTTCGCCACATGAACCGAATTGCGCAACGGACGTCCAAAGCCCTCGAATGAGACCTGCATCACATCCCCATCTTCAAGTCGGATACCCTCGCCAAAACTCAAGCAGTCGGTCCCGAAGAAATGCACGTGGACGTCTCCGGGGCGGCAGTGAGCCTCAAACTTAAAGTGATGGTGTTCAAGGTTCCGCAAGCTGTGGCACATCTCCGCCTCGCCAGTTCGGAACCTGCCCGACCAGAGCGCACTCCCGTTCCGATCAATCTTTACTTCTGCAGCCACCGAGGAGAACTCGGGGTCCACGACGAGTTCAGGACCGAGCGCGCACGTTCGTAGTTTCGAGCCCGCCAGGTTGAGATAGTTCTTCTTCTCGAAACCATGATCTGAGAACTCGTTGCCTCCCGCCATCCCGATGCGGCGCGGCGCTCGGTCTGGCCCAATCACATAGATGCCGGCAATCTCCGCTTCCTCGCCACCATCCTCGGCATAACAAGGAATGTCGAGCGGTTGTCCGTGCCCCCGCAACGTGCTGCCGGTACCCTTGTAAAACCACTCTGGGGGAATTCCGATCTTTCCCGGCGCGGGACGACCTCCCTCCTTGCCCCAATGAAACATTTTCATACTGTCCGTCATTTCGTTGCTCACGACCGCGTGCATCGATTGGCGGTCCCGCGCACTGCCCAGATGAGTAAGGCCGGTTCCGGAGATCATGCAACGCGAGGGCTCGTCGGGATGGTCAATAGGCGGCAACATCTGCCATTCCGACCGGCCGCTATACACCTGGTCATAATCCAGGCGCTCGGTCGTGAGTCTCTTCTTGGTAAGATCGCTAAGCTTCGAGCCCGCCTTCATGGCCGACAGCGCAAGCTCGTAAACAGAAGTGCAGCCGTCGAGCACGCGCAGGTATGGTTCTTCGACCAGCGCCACGCGTCGCACGGGGCTTTTCTTGATTTGAACCAGCCGCGTCATGAGATCCGACTTACCCCTTTATTCGATAACCTCGAAGTCCTGCAACTTCGCTTCGTCAAGGGTCAGACCGAGACCCGGTACATCGTCATCCAGATCGATGAAGCCGTCTTTCGCCTTCGGCTCGCCCTGAAACAGATACCAGAAAAGTTCATTCCCCACCTCCACATCGACCATGGGGAAGTGCTCGGCCATCGGAGAATTGAAGCTTGCCATGACCACATGATAGTTGTGCATCTGCCCGGCATGAGGAATCACAGGCACGGAATACGCCTCGGCCAGCGCCGCAATCTTGCGCGCTTGCGTGATGCCGCCCACGCGATTGGTATCGAACTGGATGTAGTCAACCGCGCGAGCCTCGAGCAAATCGCGAAAGCCATAGAGAGTAAATTCGTGTTCCCCGCCTGCGATCGGGACCCGCCCGGAGGATTTCAACTCCGCGTAGCCCTGGATGTCATCAGGAATCACGGGCTCTTCAAGCCATCGGAGGTGAAATGGCTCCAGCAAGGGAAGCATTCTCTTGGCGTAGTCGAGCGTCCAGCCCATGTAGGCATCGGCCATCACATCGATGTCACTCCCCACGGTCTCGCGCACGGCCCGAACCAGTTCGAGATTGCGCTCGATGCCCGCGGCGCCGTCCCCCGGACCCCATCCGAAGCGAAGCTTCATCGCCTTGTATCCTTCCGTTTTGTAGCGCTTCGCTTCCTGCCCGAGTTCGCTCAACTCGGTGGCATACAGACGGCTGGCATACACTGGAATGCGCGGCTTCGTTCTTCCCCCGAGCAGCCGATAGACAGGTTGCTTGGCCGATTTGCCCAGCAGGTCCCAAAGGGCAATGTCGACGGCACTGACGGCCACCATCCCGATTCCTTTGCGGCCAAACGCCATGGTCTTGCGATACATGTGCTGCCACAGGAATTCAATATCCCACGGATTCTGGTTGATCAACAACGGCTTTAGATAGAGGTCAATCGTCTGTTTCGTGACCTGTGGGGCCAGCGCAGCATTTCCGATCCCGGCCCAACCTTCGTCCGTGAAAATCTCGATGACGAGCCATTCGTGGAAGGTGAATGTACCCATGGATGCTTGTGGCAACTGCAGCAGATCCATCGGATTGGTGCAGAAATGTGGAGGCAAGGGTGTCGTCCGGCCACGCCACCGGAACACGCGCGTGCGAATTTCTTTGATCTTCATCGCGCTCCTTGATACATCAGTCTCCGCTCAATATCGGCCGGCTGGAACATCGGAATCGCCACCAGAATAACCACGAAGGCAACAATGTGAAACATTCCGGCCAGCGTAAAAACCACCCCGTAGCCAATGCCATGGTCCAGCAAATAGCCGGCCAGTTGCCCAAACCCGATTCCGCCCATTGCTCCACCAAAGCCAACCAACCCCGCCACCGAGCCCACGACGCGGCGCGGTAGGAGATCGGTGGGTAACACCATCACCAGGGTCGACCAGGATTGCTGCCCGAAATATGCCACGCTAAAGATCACAATTGCCCAGGAAACGGAGACACGGGGAACGAACATGATCAGGGGCATGACCGCAGCGCTCAGCCCGAGCGCCACCTTTCTCGCCACGCCCACGGAGAACTCACGTTGCACGAGGTAACTCGACAACCACCCGCCAATCAGGCACCCGATTCCTGCCGCTGCATAAGGGATCCAGGCAAAGGTGCCAACCGACTTGATGTTGAATCCGCGGGCGTCGTATAGATATTTCGGCAGCCAGAAAAGATAGAAATACCAGGCTGCGTCGCTCAGGAATTTCGCGGCCACCAGTCCCCAGACCTCACGAATGCCCAGCAAGTCAATCCAGCGTACGTTCGCTTCCGCTTCGGCAGCACCAGCGGGAGTCACTTCCTGAGGTTGCGCGGGAGTAAAGTACAACAGTCGCCACCATGCCGTCCAAACAAGTCCAAGTCCTCCAGAGATAACAAAGATCCACCGCCAACTCACGAAACCCAGGATGATGGCGATCAACGGCGGCGCGATCACACCCCCAACGGCGGTTCCCGCGTTGATGATGCCCATCGCTGTCGCGCGCTCATGAGTTGGAAACCATTCCGCCACGGCCCGTGTCGCCGCCGGAAAGCCACCTCCTTCGCCCATGCCGAGCAAGAACCTGCTCGCGGACAGCATTACGAAGCTCAACGCGAGAGCATGACTCGCGCAGGCCAGCGACCAGAAAATCATGATCACAGTGAACCCGACACGCGTTCCCAGGACGTCGCTAAGCTTTCCTCCACCGGCATACATGAAAGCGTAGGAGAACAGAAATGCAGATTGCAGAGTCGAGAACTGCTCGTTCGAAAGGGGGATATCCCGCCCAATCGCACTCACGGCAACCGGAAGAGTCTGGCGATCAAGATAGCTGATCGCAATCGCCATACTTACCAGAACGGCAATTCTCCACCGCATCAAGAGTCCGATCCTCGATTCAGTTGATCTCTAGCAGGTGAGTCCGCGTTACCTCTGACTACCATCCTTTGGTCAAGACTTGAACAGCGGAACCCACACCTGCATCGAAGTCGCCTGCCGGTTCGCCCACGCATAGTAAGGAATGAACGTGAGTGGGACTTTCCTGGTCCTCGCCATTCCTCCCGTGTACCGTGGATAGAGCATGCTCGCCGACCGACTTCTGTCATAGGACACGCCGCTGTGGTGAAGCAAGAGAACGCCACCCAGCAGGTCACTCTTCATCTCGCCCTGGAACTCGGAGTCAGGGCGCTTTCCCAACTCGAGCGCCACATCGCTCAGCGTCACCCCGCTTGACTGATCGAGTTCCTCGAGACAGTAGATAAGCGGCCCGCGCTGTAGCGCGACTCGGCCCGTGTCATCGGCCACCCGCGGGTTCGCTTCGAGGACCTGCGGAACCATTTCCATCTTCAGACTGATGCGATCTCCGCCCGACCAGCGGCGCCGTATGGGCAAATACTCGCCCGGTCTTGCGTCCGCGAGGGCCTTGCCGTTTACCGACACCTGCGCACTGTCGAGCCAGCCAGGAATTCGCAGATAGAGGACAAACTCCGCCGACTGCGCCGGGGTTACGTTGATCTCTACCTTGCCATCCCAGGGATAATTTGTTTTCTGAGTGAGCTTCAGCCCCGTGCCATTCTCCAAATGCCAATCCAGTTCGGAATTGTCATAGAGGTGTACATAGAGTCCGTCGTTGCTGGTGCTGTAGAAATAGCCCGGCAACGATCCAAAGGTACGCTCAAGATTCGGCGGGCAGCAGGTGACGTCGTACCACGGATTACGAATCTTATCTCCCGTTGTAGAATCGAAGGCCAGCGGATTGCGGTAGCAGTACATCGTTCCATCGAGCGACATTCCCGAGTTGATGCCGTTGTAGAGGGCGCGCTCGATCACATCCGTGAACTTCGCGTCCCCAGTTGCGGCCAGCATGCGCCAGTTCCACATCATGTTGCCGATGGCGGCGCAGCTTTCTCCGTACGCGCGGAAGTTCGGAAGTTCGTAGGCATCGCCAAAAGCTTCTCCATCCGACCGCGAGCCCACTCCCCCGGTCACGTACATCTTGGTCGTGGTCATATCGTTCCAAAGCGTGTTCAGGGTCTTCCAATAGGAGTCATCCCCCGTCTCCAGGTAATAATCTGTGGCTCCGCAGCACGCGTACATGGCTCGAACCGCATGGCCTTCAAGTTTTGTCCGCGCCGTGAACGGAGTGCCGCTGAACATGTAGATCGTTCGCCGCTCCGGCAGGTCCATTCGTTTGTCTCCTTGCAGGATGTAACCGGCGAGATCGAGTTGACGCTTGTCCCCGGTGATCCGGCTGAGTTCAATCAGCCCCATTTCAATCTCAGGATGGCCCGACACGATGGGATTCTTCGGAGCCGGACCATAATTGGGAATCAGGAAATCGTCGACGAAGCGGATGCCGGCATCCAGCAACTTGCGGTCACCGGTCGCACGGTAGTAGGCAATCGCGCCCTGCAGCATGTGCCCGATGTTGTAAAGCTCATGGCCGGTGGTCTGCGTTTGCGGCAGCATCCGCAGCGCCTTGCGATCATCCACATAGTAGGTGTTCAGGTAGCCGCTGGGCTCCTGCACGGCGACGACCTCGTCGATCGCCTTCTGAGCACTCGCCCGCAGTTCCGGACGATCGCCCGACTGCAGCACAAAGCCAACGGCTTCCGTCCACTTGTAGACGTCGGAATCGGAAAACACGGGACCGCGCTGTGCCGCGTCGCTCTTACCCACGAGCCGACGGAAATTGTTCATGCGGCCATTCGCCTCGAGCAGATCGTGCATTGTGGGGATACTCTTGGTGACGTTGATCTCGCGGCGACTCGCCCAGAAGCCGCTCTGGATCTTCACCGCACGCACCGGAATGTTTCGCAGTTTGGCGTGAGGCGATTTGGCCAGGTTCTCCACCCCTTGGTCTTTCCAGCCCGGGTTGTCAGTCAAGGCGACCGCGGTCTGCGGTGAACCCGTTGCCGGCGGCACCTCTTTTCCAATCGTAGCAAATGCATCCCGTAGGGGAAGGGAAGAAATAGCGGCTGCGGCGCCCGCCGAAGTCACAAACTGCCGGCGTGAGATTGCTTGCTTCTGCGTCATGAGCTTCACCTCGCACTCTGGGGTCAGGGCTTGCCCACGAGATTATAACGCGGTCTATAGTAATCGTTTACTCCAAGCCTCACCGTCGCTGAAGAAGTGTGAGTTGCGATGCGCATAACCGCCGCGAAGCAGCGCCAACCGGGAGAGAAAAACGGGGAAGGAACACGCACCGAGAGGGCGAAAGGAAAGCTACAACAACGGTTTCGGTTCCGCCCGATGGCTTCCTTCTTCAATCCACGGTTCGAGAAATAATTCTGCCTTCCGCCTATTGTGAGATTACGTTTACCCGAATGTTTACGGTATGATCGAAAAACGTTTCTCGCAGCGTTATCGGCGCAGCCTACCGATGACCAGGATTACAGATGAACAAACTACGCAGCCAATCGTGGTACGGGCGACAAGACAAGTTGGGCTTTTTGTATCGCAGCTGGATGAAAAACCAGGGTTGGCCACACGACTTGTTCGATGGCCGCCCCGTGATCGGGATTTGCAACACCTGGTCGGAACTCACACCCTGCAATTCTCACTTTCGCGAGCTTGCCGAGTTTGTGAAACGCGGAGTCTGGGAAGCCGGCGGCTTTCCCCTCGAGTTCCCGGTCATGTCGCTGGGCGAAACCCAACTCCGCCCCACAGCCATGTTCTTCCGCAACCTGGCCAGCATGGATGTGGAAGAGTCCATTCGCGGTAATCCCATGGACGGTGTTGTCCTCCTCATGGGCTGCGACAAAACCACTCCTTCGTTGTTGATGGGTGCTGCTTCTTGCGACCTCCCAGCGATTGGTTTGTCCGGCGGCCCCATGCTCTCCGGAAAGTTTCACGGCCGCGACCTGGGATCGGGGACTGGCATCTGGCAGATGCACGATCAGGTTCGCGCCGGCACCATGAAACTGGAAGAGTTCTTCGAAGCAGAGAGTTGCATGCATCGATCCAAGGGCCATTGCATGACCATGGGCACGGCCTCCACGATGGCGAGCATGGTGGAAGCGCTCGGCATGAGCCTTCCCGGCAACGCGGCAATCCCGGCCGTTGATGCGAGGCGCAACACCCTCGCTCAGATGACCGGTCGACGCATTGTCGAAATGGTCCGCCAAGATCTGCGCATGTCGCGGATCCTGACTCGGGAGGCCTTCGAAAACGCGATTCGCGCCAACGCCGCCATCGGTGGATCCACCAACGCCGTGATTCACTTGATCGCGATCGCCGGCCGTATTGGTGTGCCCCTCATTCTCGATGATTTCGACCGGCTGGGATCAACCCTGCCTTGTCTCGTCAACATCCAGCCCTCTGGGAAATATCTCATGGAGGATTTTTTTTATGCCGGCGGCCTGCCTCGCGTTCTTCGCGAACTCAGTGAGGCCGGTGCGCTCCATCGCGACGCTTTGACGGTCAATGGAATGTCGATCGGCCTAAACGTCGCTGAGGCCCCCTGCTGGAATTCCGACGTGATTCACCCGTATGCAACTCCGTTCAAATCGCACGCCGGAATCGCCGTCCTTCGCGGAAACCTTGCCCCCGATGGCGCTGTCATCAAGCCCTCCGCGGCCAGTCCTCAACTTCTGCAGCATCAGGGGAGGGCAGTGGTCTTTGAATCGATCGAGGACTTTAACTCCCGTATCAATGACGAGAACTTAGACATCAATGAAAGCTGCGTGATGGTTCTCAAGAACTGCGGCCCTCGTGGTTATCCTGGCATGGCCGAGGTGGGCAACATGCCGCTGCCTCCGAAACTGCTGCGCAAGGGTGTGACCGACATGGTCCGCATCTCCGACGCACGCATGAGTGGCACCGCCTACGGTACGGTCGTGCTACACGCCTCGCCAGAAGCCGCGGCCGGCGGCACGCTGGCGCTCGCACACTCCGGCGACATGGTTACTCTGGATGTGGCGCGGCGCCTGGTTCAACTCGAGGTCGACGACGCGACTTTGGCCGCCCGACGAACACAATGGGCGCCCTCCGCTCTCCCCGAACGCGGCTGGGAGAGACTCTATGTCGAGCACGTGATGCAAGCCCATTTGGGAGCTGATCTGGATTTTCTTGTGGGCCAAAGTGGCGCCCGCGTTGCTCGCGACTCCCACTAACCAACGGAACTGAAGGCAATGCATGAAAGAACAATGGAGTCGACGTCATCTTCTTAAACAACTAGCCGCGGTGTCGGCCACTCTGGTTTTGCCGACCGAAAGGTCGGTCGCAGAGGGGGCCGCTCAGGGCGCTGACCAGAATTACGAAGTGCAAATCTCCTCGGTGAGTGCACAAACAGCACGATTGACAGTGCTTCCCATCAGAAGCGGGAAGACAGGAACTATTTTCTTCGATGGCTCACTCGTGCGCGAATCCTGGGGTGCTCCAATCGCGAAACTGCGTGGTGACGCACCCGCACAAACGATTCAAGCCGGCAACCTGAAGATTCGCGCGGCTTCTGATCCTCTCGCTTTTGCTATTTCGACCGCCGGCGGAATGGTGATCCAAACATTTTCCGTCGACCGCTCAACCGGGATCGTCTCTTTCAACACCGGAGAATCCCCACTGCTGGGACTTGGGGAAGGCGGTCCGCAATTCGATCGGCGCGGTTCAATCGACACCATGGTGAGCGGCCAGGGTGGCTATAAGCTCGAAACCCACGGGGGCCGCGTTCCCATCCCCTGGCTCATCAGCACCGCCGGCTGGGCTATCTTCTTTCATCAACCATTCGGAACCTTTGACTTTACCGGACCTCAAACCAAGTTCGCCCCGGCAAGCCCGGACGCCGCATTCCCCCTGGACATCTTCTTCGTCGCTTCCCCTGACCCGGCGGTAATCATGGCGGAATATGCCCTTCTCACAGGGCACGCCGAATTGCCTCCACTCTGGAGTCTGGGATATCAGCAGTCGCACCGCACGCTGGCCAGCCGCGAAGAGGTACTCGCAGAGGCCAAAACATTTCGTGAGAAAAAGCTTCCTTGCGATGTCCTGATCTACCTGGGCACCGGCTTCTGCCCTTCGGGCTGGAATACAGAAAACGGCTCGTTCTCGTGGAATCATCGAGTCTTTCCTGACCCGCAGCAGATGATCGCTGAACTTCACAAAGACAATTTCCGCGTTGTGCTCCACGACGTAATCCTCACCGACAGACTCCGAGGCTCCGTCCAAGACGCGTGCAAATTGTCCGAGTTCGACGAGCAGGAAGCGAGCTGCTACTGGGACGCACACCGCAAGGATTTCGCTGTGGGCATCGATGGCTGGTGGCCTGACGAGGGCGACCCGTTAGACATTCCCTCCCGTCTCACGCGCAACCGGATGCACTGGGAGGGGCCGCAGCTCGATCGGCCCGATGAGCGTCCTTATGCACTCCATCGTAACGGCTACGCCGGCATGCAACGATACGCCTCGTTCCTATGGTCCGGCGACGTGTACTCCACGTGGGAGGCGCTGAAGACGCAGGTTTCCATCGCCATCAACACTTCACTCACCGGAATCCCCTGTTGGGGAACCGACATCGGAGGCTTCGTTCCTACGAAAGAGTTCACCGCCGAGCTCTACTTGCGATGGTTTCAGTTCGGAGCATTCTGCCCTCTGTTTCGCTCGCATGGCCGTACCTGGAAGTTGCGCCTGCCTTGGGGATGGAATACCGGCGACCCCGGTCCGATCGAAACTCGAAACTACAACGGTGCGGCGATTCCGGATCCAAGCCAACTGTACAACGCGCAGGTCGAGCCCATCTGCCGCAAATATCTGGAACTCCGCTATCGGTTGCTCCCGTATTTGTACAGCGTCATGCATGAGAGCACCCTAACTGGCCTACCTGTGATGCGTGCCTTGTGGCTCCATTACCCCAGCGATCCGAATGCGGTTGCGTGCCCGGATCAATACTTATGGGGTCGGAATATTCTAGTGGCGCCCGTCGTGGAAAAAGGAGCAACTTCTCGCAAAGTCTACCTGCCACAAGGTGCTTGGTATGACTTCTGGACGCGAGAGAAGCTTGAGGGCGGCCGCGAATTCATGCGCCCGGTCGATCTGGAGACCATGCCGCTCTACGTACGGGCTGGAACTATCCTCCCACTCGGTCCCGTGAAGCAGCATACCGGCGAAAAAGTGGTTCCAGCGCTTTCTATTTCTATTTATCCAGGCGCCGACGATTCGTTTCTGCTCTATGAGGATGACGGCCGCTCCTTCCGCTACCGCCGCGGCGAATGGATGGGAGCGGAGTTGCAGTGGGCGGATTCGAGACGCGTACTCACTTTGCGTCTGGCCTCAGGTTCCCGCATGCTCCCACCGTCCCCCAGGCGCATCGAAGTCAAACTCGATTCGGCCGTGCAGACCCTTGAGTTCGATGGCAGACCGGTTGAGCTGTCTTTCTAGTCCGCCGGGTTTTCTGAACTCCCAAATTCGCGAGAGAGAAGTACGCAGCCGTTCACGGCCGAAGGAAAGAGCCCGCGGCCGGAGCCGCAGGCGCTGGGGGGAAGCGACCGCCTTAAGAATAGATTTTGGCTCCGAGTTGAAGTACGCGAAAAACCTCCAGGGCCGCGGTGCGGGAGAGCCTTTTATGTCGATTGTGCTGTGCAGGCGCCGACTTCTCTAGGCCACGTGTCGCAACCTTGCGTGCATCCGCTTCGGACTCAATACCACGAGTCCGAGCGCGGGAAGCAGTTGTAGTTCCGTACCGAAACCTAATAGCCACCTCCGGTCAGCTTTTGTCCTGAGCGTTAGTGCTAGTGGGGACTGGCTTTTCTTGATCCGTCATGGCTGATTTGAAGCCCCGGATACCCTCACCGATTCCTTTGCCCAGCTCCGGCAGCTTCTTGGGTCCGAAGACGAGCAAAGCAATGCCAAAAATGACCAGCAGATGCATGGGTTGAAATAGTCCTTCAAACATACTTGCTCCTTTTAATTGAAAACTGACTTGTCGCGACGATAGTGAGTAAGTGCGGGCACTGTGAGCCACAAGTGCCCGCCGAAAGCACAAGCAGGCCGACGATTACCCTCAGCCTTCGCGTCTCGCTGCATCCGCGTTTTCCGCAAGATCATGCAGAAAGGTGAAAAATGCTTTTGACTGCCCGATGAAAAGCCCGTCAGCCGTTAGGCTTTGGAGGGCTCCCATGGCCGCGCCTTTGGTTTCGGTTGGACGAATAATGGAACATGCCGGTAGCTGTCTGCTAAGGAACAC